>Ga0123355_10004106_pt1 | contig 21105 bp, 19 predicted proteins | sample TergutEmb28metaG_3_FD_89872 | JGI IMG/M metagenome (GOLD analysis project Ga0123355, IMG submission 89872) | Embiratermes neotenicus P1 segment gut microbial communities from Petit-Saut dam, French Guiana - Emb289 P1 | ecosystem: Host-associated > Arthropoda: Insects > Digestive system > Gut ...
TAGCTGGTTGGAAAAATGCCGTAGACTTTGGAAAAACGCTGAAAGGTTGCTTGCAGCTTCTCTGCAAATGACGGTTTTGGCTTTCGTTAGATTATTACTCCGGAGATTCTAAACAGTTTCTAACAAACGGTTCCCCGAAGGCGTATTTCCGTATCAGATGGTTACACGATTGTTGGAAGAATGCGGAGAAATTGCGGCAGAAATTAACCATTGGGAAGGTTCCGGCCTTAAACGCCAAAAGCGTGGAGAGCCCAGCAAAGACAAACTCGCAAATGAATTAAGGCAAGCAATGGTAGAGCTCTTCAAGATTGCTGCGTATTACGGCGTTGAAGAGGAACTGGAAAATTCGATTGAACAATCGTTGTTAAACTCGAAAAATGGAGGATTAATTGACTAATGTGCCGCGATATGAAGGGAGTTAGATAAATGCAAAAACAAGCGTATGAAGGTTACTTTGAAAAAGGTAAATTTTACTCTGCAGGTCGGCTGTTACGTATACCTGAGCGTCAGCGTGTTCTTATAGCCATACTTGGTGATGCATAAGGCGACACTAAGAAGCAGATTGCATGGAATGAGTTTAAGCGTATGGTAAAAGATACAGAACACGAAAATGAGTTGTTAGATGGCGATGCCTTTCTACGTAGGGATAGTGGGCGTGAGTTAATATACCACTCTATGTAGACTTTGAAATCTGCCGTGGGTTGCGCTATGCAAACGCAACCGCAAAAGAAAGGGCATACCAGCAATTGTGTGATAGTTGCGAAATAGGTGAAATGCAGCGGGACACATGGGTCTTTGCTGCCAGCCTCTATTCCGACCTAAGACATAAAGGATTTACTGTGGGGGACGCCGACTTGCTTATTGCTGCTTTTTGTCTGGTGGAAGAGCATACACTCGTAACAAACAACACGAAAGATTTTAAGAAATTCCAAGAGCTTCAAATTGTAGATTGGGTACAATAACCTACAGTTAAACAAAAAAACAATTAACCAAACCAGGAGGAATAAAAAATGTTCAAACCAGAACACCACCAAAACCCACAGGTAACCCACCAAAACCGGGAACCTGCACGGGCATACTACATCCCATACGATAACACCACCCCACCCGCAAGCCTAAAAGACGCAAACATCCAACGCATGAACTCCACCCGCTTACAAAGCATGAATGGCCAGTGGAACTTCGCCTACTACGAAAACGGCGCGCACACACTACCCGCCAACTTTTTTGCAGCAAACTACGATGTTACCGCTTTCGACAAAATAACCGTACCATCATGTTGGCAAACAGAGGGCTACGACACCTGCCACTACACAAACATCAACTACCCAATCCCGTGCGACCCGCCATATGTGCCAGCCGCCAACCCATGCGGTATCTACTCCAGAGAATTTTTTGTAACAGATAAGTTCGCAAGCAAAGACCTTTTCCTTAACTTTGAAGGCGTAAACAGTTGTTACTACGTATGGCTAAACGGCGAATATGTTGGCATGAGCAAAGGCAGCCGCTTGCCTGCAGAATTTAAGATTACAAAACACGCAAAACCCGGCAACAACCGCATAACAGTTCTGGTACTAAAATATTGCGACGCAACCTACATCGAAGACCAAGACTGCTACCGCTTCTCCGGCATTTTCCGCGATGTATTCCTACTTGCACGCGATAAAGAACACGTACGTGACGCTTTCGTACAGCAAGAGTTCCCCGATGCAAAATATGCTACGGTTAAAATAAAAGTAGAAATTTCCGGCACACCGGGGCTTACAGTTGCATACAAAATGCTAACACAAACCCGCCAAAAAGAAGTTGCTGTCGGCACTGTTACCATAGACAAAGATGGTAATGCTGTAGCTGAATTTGCAGTAAAAAACCCTAAACTATGGAACGCAGAAGCCCCATACCTATACAACATCGTTTTGCAAGCTGCAGACGAAACTCTAGTATTTAGCACAGGCATCCGCCAAATTTCTGTACGGGAAGACGGTGCAATGCTAATAAACGGCCAGATAGTAAAACTGAAAGGCGTAAACCGTCACGACTTCCACCCGCTACACGGCCAAACCGTTCCACTAAACTGGATGATTGACGACCTTAAAATAATGAAGCAACACAACGTAAACTGCGTGCGCACGGCTCATTACCCCAACGAGCCGCGCTTCCTGCAACTATGTTCCGCCATGGGTTTTTACGTGTGCGACGAAACGGATATAGAATGCCACGGCATAGTACCCGACTGGAACGCCCTAAGCCAAAGCGAAGACTGGACAATTGCCTTTGTAGACAGAATGGACCGCCTTGTAGAGCGTGACAAAAACCAAGCGTCTGTAATTATGTGGTCTTTAGGCAACGAGTCCGGCCATGGGCCAAACCACGAAAAAATGGCAGCGTCTGCCGCCGCGCGTGACGATAGCCGCCTTATCCATTACGAAGGCGCGCACCCGCACCAAACACAAGAACCGGACTGCTACAGCATGATAAGCCGCATGTACCCAAGCTTAGAAGAATACAAAGCCTATGCAGAAGACCCAACTAAAACCCGCCCGTACTTCCTATGCGAATACTCACACGCAATGGGTACAGGGCCCGGCGACCTTTGGGATTACTGGGAAATTATAAAAAGCTCCCCGCAAATGATAGGCGGCTGTATTTGGGAATTTTGGGATCATGGCCTGCAAGCTAAGAGATATACAGACAAAAAAGGCAACGAATACACCGTTCCCGCCCGTGGTTACAAAAAAGCCTTGGAGCTTAAAGGCCTAACACAAGAACAAATTGCGGAAATGGACGTTGTAGAGTTTGCCGCATACGGCGGCGACTTTGGCGATGCACCACATGATGGCAACTTCTGCCTAGACGGTCTTGTAACCGGCAACCGTGAACCGCACACCGGGTTTAAGGAAGCAAAAGCTGTATACGCCTATGTGCGTGCCACTGCAAAAGATTTGGCAAATGGCGTTGTGGAAATTCATAACGATTACGACTTTATAGGCCTAGACCATTTATACATGGAATGGGAACTAACCGACGGTAAAAACGCTATAGCAAGCGGCACAGTAGCGGAACTAACTGCGCCGCCGCACGGCTCACAAGTACTAGAACTAGGCTTTACCGCACCGGAAAAAGACCCGCTGGGCAAAACGCCATTCTGTGCGTTAAACATCCGCTTCCGCCAGAAAAAGACGTGCGATATCTTCAACCATGGCGACGAAATGGCATTTAGCCAGCTTATATGGGACGATGTTCACATGCGCCTAAGCGGCCTTTCGCTAAGCGATAATGCCACAAGCCATACAATGCCACGTGCGCTTACAGTTAGCGAAGAAGGGCAGTTCCTTCATATAAAAGGTTTTGATTTCCATCATATTTTTGACACGGTACAAGGTGCGTTTACGCAAATTGCACGCAACGGCGTAAATACAATTACCCAGCCGTTAACATTTGACGTTTGGCGTGCGCCAACAGACAACGACCGTGGTATTCAGTGGCAATGGCGCAATGCCGGTTACGACCGCGCATCTACCCATGTGTATGAATGTTCTCACGAGGTTGCTAACTTTGATTATGGTATTCAGTGTTCGATAAGAATGAAGTACGCAATTGGCGGGTATACGAATGCACCGATTTTGCGTGGCGAAGCTAAATGGAAAATTAACGATGTGGGAGCGATTGTGCTTTCCACTAACGTGAACGTTACCGAAAACAACCGTGACGGTAACCAGTTAATGATGCCACGTTTTGGTTTGCGGTTTACTATGCCAAAAGGTACAGAGCATGTGCGTTATACCGGTTACGGCCCTGGCGAAAACTATGTAGATATGCGCCGTAGTGCCTACAAAGGCGAATTTAAAACCACTGTGGATAACATGTTTGTAGATTACGAAGTACCGCAGGAAAACGGTGCGCGTTATGGCGTGACCAATGCGTTGTTTACAGATGAGCGTGGTTTTGGTCTGCTTGTTACTTCTACCGGTTGTAATGGGGATAGTTTTTCGTTTAATGCGTCTCATTACACAAGTGAAGATTTGGATGCGGCTAAGCATTCTTACCAGTTGAATAAGCGGGATGAAACTGTTGTTAATATTGATTATAAGAATAATGGGATAGGTTCTAATTCTTGTGGGCCTATGTTGTTTAAGCCTTACCGGTTTGATGAGTTGCAGTTTTTGTTTGCTGTTTGTATTACGCCTGTTCAGGCGGATATGTAGGAATTTGTATTGCAAAGTTCAACTGGTCCAATTTTTGGACCAGTTGAACTTTGGTTTTTTTGTGGTTGTGTGGATAGTTTTGAAAAACGATAGCGTTTGATTGATAACTTGGCAGAAACCCGCTATTTTACCGGGTTCTGAAATTTGGTTGGACGAGAGAAAATTTCAGTTAGAGTCGGTTAGTTGCCGTTAGATTCGGTTAGAGTGTTTTATGATGCCGTCAATTTAGGTGGCAAGGACAACAATGTTAAAACATATTTTTGGGAGGTTGCAATGAGCAAGGGCATTATTATTTTATTAAATGGCGTATCAAGCTCAGGAAAAACTACGTTGGCAAGAGCCTTGCAAGATAAAGCATCGGAGCATTATTGGTATTTATCTAACGATAATTTTGCTTCTGTATGTTCAGCAAAGTTTATTGAAGAAAACCGACCAGAAGCAATAAATCAAACAATGTTTTTGATGGGAAATACAATTAAAGTGTTTTCAGATTTGCAAAAGAATGTTGTGGTTGATACTTTAATTCTTAGTCAAAGCAGATATAAAATGTATTCAGAATTGCTAAGCGACTATCCCTTGTGTATGGTTCATGTTTCGTGTCCGATTGATGAGTTGCGAAAACGCGAAGAACAACGCGGCGACCGCATTATTGGAACAGCAGAGAACCAGCTCCCAGATTTATGGGTACAAGAACCATATGATGTTATTCTTGACACATTTATGCTGACTACTGATGAGTGTGTTAAAATAATTTTTGACTTCATTGTTGATAAATTACACAGCAGAGCATAAACATTTCCAAAAATGTCGGTCGACAAATCGTCGGCGTGGGTAGTCGTGGAAGTACCTCAACTCCTTGATTTCATTCGATTCTTGAAAAGGGGTTCGGACTTCTTGGAAAACGGTGTCGCTTGCCTTGGCAGTTTAGGGAAAACACGCTAATTTTCGGGCTTCTGAAAAATTGATAAAAAAGCGAAAATTTCAGTTAGATTCTGTTAGTTGTCGTTAGGTTCAGTTAGGGCGTTTTACTATGCCAACAATTTAGGTGCCAAGAAATATGGGGGTAGTGTATGAAGATTTGCACACTAATTGCTTCGTTTGTTATGGTGATTCTTATAGTGCTTGGATTTTTAGGGTTTAGGGTTGTGTATAATCCTGAATTGGCAATAAATTGGGAAGCAACCGCAACAGTTGTGTCAATTATTGTTACTATACTAACCTTCATTGCAATACAAGTCGCTTTTACGTCAAACCGAATCGCTGAAAAAGCTATTGATAAAGCGGATGATGCGAATGAAATTGCCAAAAACGCTGTAGTTACTGCAATTAGCGCAAACAAGATTGCGGAAAACGCTTTAACGGAGCTAGTTCGACAGGGAGAGCAATCTATTGAGAGCAACAAAATTGCGAAAGATACACTCGTAGAAATGATACAACAAAGAAATGAAGCCAACCGTCCATATATTGTAATCAATATTGAGTTTGATTTGAATAACATTTGGTTCATTATATTGAATGAAGGAACATTGACAGCACAAGACGTAAAATTGAATTTTGAAGATGATTTCATCAAATTGTTTGAAGAACAAAGGGGAAACACTTTGAAATATTTTAACACCCTACGAGATTCAGCTATTGACATTGCGCCTAATCAGAAATATAGATTCTTCTTTAGCAATGTCCATGACGGTGGTAATGTTCGCTTGCCACTAAAAGATGGTATGCCACAAAGAAGTGTGGTTACTGACTTAGTTTTCCAAAAGTATATCAAAGGCGAAGTGAATGCTATTACTATATTTTATGAATATCGCAATCAAGATACAAAATATGAGGACAAAACAACTTTTAACTTTGAGCATTACTCTCAATTTTCTACATCGAAAAGTCCTTTGTACAATATCGACAAGGCTTTCGAGGGTTTTAATTTTCAAGTCTTTGACTACTTTTACAAAAAACATAATTCAGAAATCAAAAGTATTCTGAGAGAGATGATAGATAAAGGAAGCAAAGAAGATGGATAACGAGAAACGGGACGGTTTTGATGAATTTCAAATTTTTCCACAACCATCAGTCGGCAAATCGTCGTCACGGCGATTCCAGAACTACCCGCAACTCCTTGATTTCACCCGCATTCCGAACGAATGTTAGGACTTCTTGAAAACCGGTGACGACTGTCTTGGCAGTTTGGGTGAAATCAGCTGATTTACGAGATTCTGCAACAATGAAGAAAAAGTGAAAATTACAAGTAGTTCCAGTTAGTTTTCATAATTATGCCGCTAACACGGGCAGCAAAGCAGGAGGGATGGAGTTGAATAACCAAATCACCCCCGATATTTTTTACAACGAGCAATTCCCACACTCAAATAAATACGACCCTATATGGGTTCTCAATAACTCCATGGGGCCACACCCACTTTGGCTGGCAGAGTATCTACTGCAGGCATTTAACCTAAAGTCAGGCATGCGTGTTTTAGACCTCGCTTGCGGAAAAGGAATAACAAGCATCTTCCTTGCAAAAGAGTTTGGCGTTCATGTTTACGCTGTAGATTTATGGGATGCACCAGACGAAAAGTGGGAAAATGCAAAAACGCACGGTGTTGAGCATCTTATAACACCAATACAGGCTGATGCAAAAAACCTTCCATTTGCACCGGGCTTTTTCGATGCAATCATCTGCGTAAACTCATTTATGTATTTTGGACAGGATGAGGGATATTTGGAAAGTATTTTAAAATTCCTGCGTCCGGCTGGGCAGATTGGTTTTATTCTTACATGCTCTACAAAAGGCATTAATGATGATATACCCGATTACGTAGTTGATTTTTTAGGCGATGAATTATGGACATGGAAGCCGCTACCGTGGTGGAGGGCTTTATGGGAAAAAGATGGGCTTGTGTCTATTGATGCCGCAGATACGCTTCCAAATGGTTGTGCTTTATGGTTAAGATATGACCAAGCGGCAGTTGAGTTTGGCTCACCGTCCCCATTCCCAGATGAAACTCACGTATTCAAGCAAGACTTGGAAAACGGTGAATATATGGGCTTTATTCGTCTGGTTGCCACTAAGAACTGAAAATGGATTGCCTTTTTGCGTTAAGCAAAGACCCAAACATCTTTTTAGGCACAGCGACTTCAATTTATATACACATTGGAGAGTGAACACCATGTACCTATTTACCGAACCGCTCAACAACTGGGATGACTGGCACAAAATAAAAACATCTATTTTGGCGTTTACTCCATTGATAACATACATCATGCAAAAAGAGAAATTACCGCTGGCGGATATAAAAAATACAATGCCGGGAACAAATGCAGTGTTTAGGGTTGGCGAATACGCTGTCAAAATTTTTGCACCATCCGAGTTACACGGGGTTACACATAAAGGATATGGCATAGATGTTAATGTCGAATTGTTTGGTATACAATGGGCAAATGATAGAGGCGTACCATCACCTACGTTGGTTGCAAGCGGCGTAGTTGATGATAGGCACTCCTTCCGATACATGATTATGAATTATGTACACGGCATAGCGTTAGACAAAATTAAAGCCAAGTTAAGCTATGAAGACAAAGTGAAGATTGGACGCAATGTACGTAATATTACCAATAAGCTGAACTTGCCATGCGAGAATTTCACGCCAATTGATATAATGGAGTTTGCTATAAATAATGACGAGTGGAAAAATGAAGGCTTCCCCAAATCATTTCTCGATGAATTATCAACATTTCTTAAAGAATTTCATATGGGGCAGAAAGTGTACTGTCACGGAGATTTTCATGAGGGAAATATACTAGTGGACAATAGTATGAATGTGACACTTGTCGACTTTGCAGACTCTATGTATGCGCCGGCTGAATATGAGTTGGTTTATATTGTAAGTAGCCTGTTTGGGTTTGAGAAACCATATATGGATGGTTACTTTGGCGAAAATTATCTTGTAGATGATATTTTAGAATTGTGTATGACGTGGCTGCCCATTCATGCATGGAGCCATGGTATGTTAGCTGAAATCATCGGCCCGGCAGAGACGGTTGCGTCATTTTCAATTATGCGGGAGCGGTTAAAGGATTGGATAGAAAAAGGGAAAGAAATAGTTTCAAGTGCGTATAATTATGCGCCATCATAGCCGGCAATAGATTAAATTAACGGAGGCCAAAATGGAAATATTCATTCGAGAAGTAGAAGAAAAAGACTATCTCTCTCTATTACCACTATGGAGTGCATTTGGCGGATACGCCACTGCCGAAAACATCGCCCCCCATTATGCCAGAATACAAAACGATGAACGCTACAAAACATTCATAGCACTATCCGAAAACGAAGTAGTCGGATTCATCACATCAATGCAGCATTACTGTATCGGGTTTGAAGGCAGTCATATGATAATTATTGGCATCTCCGTAAAAGAAGAAGCCCAAGGCAAAGGGGTAGGGACAAAACTAATTAAACATATGGAAAGCTATGCAAAACAAGAAGGAGTCTTTAGCATTCACCTAAATAGCGGGTTCAAGCGCACAGATGCACACGCATTTTACGAGCGCACCGGGTATAGCAAAGGTTCATATGGTTTTGGAAAAATAATTAACCCGGAATAGGCACCTATGCACAAAAACTAGCTCGCGAGGTGATTAGAAAAATGCTTAACGAAATATCATTCCCAGAACATGAGCATGAGAATATTCAAAATTATTTACACAAACTCGGCTATTGCTATACCACAAGGGTATACAAGGAAGTTGACAAATACAAAGTTGGAGAATTATACAAAGCACCATGGGGAGATACACTGAAAATAAATACTGTTAATAAATATTGGAAAGTATCGGATCGCCCATTTTACAACGAAATGGCGAACGATGAGAAAGAAGAAATTCGCAAATATTCTGAAGACATTGGCTTGCCATATGAATTCATTAAGTTCTCTAAAGTTCGGTAAAGACATAAGTGGAATGGGGATGTATTAGCGTGGAGATTTTATATCAAATTAATTCATTAAGCGAGTTGAACAAAATTGTAAAAGATGATGATGTAATAATTCGCTGGCTTAAAATGCCGGAAGACTATAATTTATTTTACGAACACCTAAAAGAACAACACCCCGAAAACGAATGCTCACTTAATGAATGCCTCAAATGGGAAGAACATGGCACGCCATATTGCGGGCTTTTCAAAAATGGCAAAATGGTTGCACGTGCCGCAGCAGAAAAATATCTCGAAGACAAATGGGAAACATCCGATGTAAGGGTATGGGCTACAGAACGCAGAAACGGCTACGCAAAACAGATTTGCTATTTTGTAACCAAATTTATCTTAGAAAACAATAAAATTGCTACATGTCGAACAGGTGAAGATAACTTAGCAATGCAACACGTAATTAGCGCTCTCGGGTTCGAGAAAGTTGGTTTTGTCTGAAAACATTTATTTTATACAAAATAAATCATAATTTTGAAAGGAAGATGGAAGAAATGAAAAGAAGTATTTTTTCTCTAGTAGCAGCGGTGTTTGTTCTGCTTGTTTCATCGGTAGTAGCGTACGCAAACGAAAGAATTGACGTAACAATCGACGGCATAGAGGTTGTTTTTGTGGACCAAAGGCCTGTTATGATTGATGGCAGGGTACTTGTCCCTGTTCACAGTGTTTTTGTTACGCTAGGTTTTGAAGTTGAATGGGAGTCTGAAACGAGGACGGCTGTTTTAACTAGTGAAGATTACAAAGTTCGAATTTCTATTGGGCAAGCTGTATTCTTCACAAATGGAGTTGCCCATGAGCTAGATGTTCCTGCGCAGATTATTGGCGAAAGAACTATGGTCCCCTTACGCTTTCCTCTTGAAAGTGTAGGCTACTCGCTTGACTGGAACAGGGGAACCCGGACAGTGGTAATTACGTCTACACCAATATCCGAGCAAGAACCAGAGCCTGAACCCGAGTCAACACCGGAGCCAGATCCAATACCAGAGCCTGAACCTGAGTCAACACCGGAACCAGATCCAATACCAGAGCTTGAACCGGGAACCCCACAGTATTGGCGTAACAGCGTAGACGCTACCCGGTCGTCTATTACATTGCCAAACAGACGGTTAACACAATCCGAACGGGACGATTGGATTGCAGAATATAACCTTTTAGGTGGTGCTAATGCGTTTGAACTGGAGGTTGCAAGGCTAATAAGTGCGATAAGGGTGGAGAATGGCTTGAGTGCAGTAACGATTGACAACACTCTTATGATGGCTGCCCGCTTCTATACTCAAATCATGGTAGATTTAGACACAGGGCTTGGCCATAATATGGGGCCTTATAGAATTGAAGGTGCGACACATGGTGCTTCTCGGGAAGTTGTGCGTGCTTTTGGCGGCGAGCTTAGGTGGAATGGTGGCAACGGCTCAGGTGGGCGTCAGACGCCTCAGGATGTTGTTGACGGATGGATGAACTCCGATGGGCACAGGAGATATATACTGTCTACTGAACATTTGTATATTGGTGCTGGCAGGTCACATGGCGGGCCTTTTGGCTCTTTCACCTACCTGTTTTTAAGTAATCAGCGAAGTTAAGCGAGTAAAATAATTTGCGTTGAAATTTCAATTGGTTTCAAAATGGGGTGGTTGACATAGTACATTTTTGGGTTTTGTCAACAACCCCATTTTGAAATGGGTTGAAGCATGTGTTTTATTTCGTCAAATTATAGTCACAGCCCTATATATGAAGGAGGATGTGCCATATGAACCAAATAGAAAAATTTAACGAAAATTTCACTTTTTACGATAAGCACAGGCCAACATATATAGATGAGCTATACTGCTTTGTACTTAACTACAGCTCTTTTAGCGAAGGTAAAGCAGCAATTGAAGTAGGTTGCGGTACCGGACAAGCAACAAAACCTTTTCTGGAAACAGGTGCGAAAGTTACTGCATTCGAGCTAGGTGCAGACTTAGCAGATTTCACGCGCAATAAATTTGCCGGATATCAAAATCTTGATGTAATTAATCAAGACTTCATGAACTATACTACCGATGATTGCAGTGTAGATTTGATATATTCTGCCACAGCCTTCCATTGGGTGAGCGATGCTAATACCGGGCTGCCCGGGTACCGGCATGCCTACCAAATGCTAAAACCAGGCGGAACACTTGCCGTTTGGTGGAACAACCCTCGCGCTTCCGGCCAGAATTTGGAGCTGGAGCAAGAAATACAAGAAGTTTATAGAAAATATGCCCCTTCTCTTGCGGATACTGCCGGTAGAAAAACTGCGCAGCATGAAAGATGGTTTGTAACCCGCTGCGTCAACCTGCAGCGACTTTTACACTCCAACGGCTTTTGCGACGTGAAATTCGAATTGTATTACGACTGGCGGAACCTAACCCCAGAAAATTACATTGGCCTTTTGCACACCTATTCCGACCACATGGCTCTTAGTGACAAAGAACGCATCCCGCTTTTTGACAATATTCAGGCAATAATTGAAAAGCATGGGAGCATAACGCTTTTAGATACAATGGATTTGCATATGGGCAGGAAATAAAATAAAAACCTGCGACTTATCACACTATTTTCGCTGGTTGCGTGTATTTTGTGTTGTGTAATTTACATTTCTAAAGTTAGTTATACAGTGAGGCGAGAAAATATGTTAAACCATGTAAAGCGTCACCGATATTTTTTTGTTGCACTACAAGTAGTTCTTGCTGTTTGTATATGGCGAGTTATACACTATTATACAAATGGCCAAGCAATAGCAAGCGCGCATATGGAAGGGCATTCCTTCGCCTTTTTCGTTAATATTTTCATTGCTATTATTATAGTTTTTGTATTTGTGGCAATATTTCTTGTGATAAAATTTATTGCGAAAAAGGATTACGAAAAAATGGCAAAATGGCTTTTGTTGCCCGCAGTGTTTATTGCGTATGCACCAATGCACCTTATTGTAGAGAATTTTTAATTTGGCTGACGGTTTTGAGCCACATAGTGTACTTATAACATTTTTTATCTTTTTTTATGCATTCATAGTCCTTGCTTTTAGCATTGTTTTCTTTTTCGTAATAGAAAAAAGTGAATGTGAATATTAGTGATGCTTGAAAAACAGTAATAGATATGTAATAATTTGATGAGATGGCTTATTTGACAGAGGTGAGAAACGTGTATGAGCATTTCTCCATAAAAAAGTATTGGTATATTATATTTGGCAACTTTGCCTTTGCGGTACTGTGCTTTCATACTCTTCTTTGTGTTAACAAGTATCCGCGACTTACACGGAAAAAAGTGCGTCGCAACTTCTTTTTTCTTGGTATAATTGTAATTGGCATCCCAACATTAATCGTTGATATTATAACAGATGGGACAGAAAGCCTACTTTTTAATAGCTTGCCAATATTATGTTTTTATCTCACTGGCATCTATGCCACATACCGCCACGCCCTTTGGCGTGAAGAACATATGGTTAAATATTAGAGTACAACAAATGCACCACCAAATAAAAGGAGGAACTCACATGCACGACATTAAAATCGGAACATTAGTAGGCGCAGGCCACGTAAAAACAGTAATGCCAAAGTTAATCGAATACGGATTCGAGACATTCTCAATCACATTTTGGGAAACAATTGGCGACTGGGACCTAGAGCAACTGGCAAAAGACACCAAAGCCGTTTTGGCAGGCACAAACTGCAAAATTTCCAGCATAGGCGTTTACGGTAACCCTCTAATGGACGACAACAGAGGCGCAGAAGGCAGAAGAAGCTGGGAAGCGTTAATTAACGCTGCGCATCTTTTTGACACAGATATAATTGTAGGTTTTACCGGCAGGGTAGTTGGTAAGCCCGTGCACGAATCAATCCCTAAATTTAAAGAAGTTTTTACGCCACTGGCTGAGCTTGCCTGCAATAAAGGCTTAAAAATCGCTTTTGAAAACTGCGACATGGGTGGAGACTGGTACCAAGGCGACTGGAATATTGCCTTCTGTACAAAATCTTGGGAGCTTATGTTTGAAGCTCTGCCATACGATAATATAGGCCTACAATGGGAGCCATGCCACCATATGGTGCAACTTGTAGACCCTATCCCGCAGCTGCGCAAATGGGTACACAAAATTTTCACATTACATGGTAAAGACGCAACAATTGCTTGGGACATAATAAAAGAAAAAGGCATACGCAGCGGCGAAGCATACGCCTGGCACCGCACACCCGGTTTTGGAGACAGTAACTGGACAGACATCATCTCTATTTTACGCATGGCAGGCTTTAAAGGCAGTATAGATATAGAAGGCTGGCATGACCCGGTCTACAGGGGTGACCTGGAATACGTTGGCCAAGTTCACGGGCTTAACTACCTTAAAAACTGCCGTGGCGGGGAATGGGTACCTAACCTAGAGGCTTAATTACCAATAAATTAGTTTAAAACATGCCTGCGTGGGGCAATGTTACCTAGCAGGTTACGAGGAGGTATTTTTTAGATGCATAAAATAATAATAGCCGGTTGCGGCATGGTATTTGACACATGGATAGAAGTTGTGCAAAAACGCAACGACTGCCAAATAGTTGGCCTTGTAGACAGGGACGTAACCAGAGCAGATGCAAAAAAACTCCAATTTAATATATCAGCAAACACGTATTCCAGCCTTACTACGGCATTGGAGAAGGAAGACGCAAACCTAGTTTTCGACCTTACTGCACCAGAATCCCACTTCGACACAACTACGATGGCTTTAAAAGCAGGTTGCCATGTTTTCAGCGAAAAGCCAATGTCCGACACGTTATCAAATGCGGAAAAAATGGTTCAAGTAGCGGAAGAAACTGGCCGTGAATATTTTGTTATGCAAAACAGACGCTTTGTGCCGGGCATTGTTTCTATTAAAGACTTTTTACGTACAGGTAAACTTGGCGCAATTGGTCAAGTGTCTGTCAGCTTCCAATTAGACCCGCACTTTGGCGGCTTTAGAGAGGAAATGGAAAGCCCACTTATAGCGGACATGGCCATTCACACATTTGATGCGGCAAGGTTTATTACCGGCAAAAACCCAGTTTCTGTTTATTGCCACGAATATAACCCGCCATGGTCTTGGTACAAAGGCAATGCGGCAGCTGTTTGTATTTTTGAAATGGAAGACGGTTCTGTTTTCGACTACAGAGGCAGCTGGTGCGCTAATGGGATGAATACATCTTGGGAAGCTGAATGGCGTGTTGCTTGTGCGGAAGGTGCAGTGTTTTGGGACGGTAATGCAAAACTGTATTACGATTTAACCGCCACCGGAACGCCAAAAACAGGCCTTGCAAGCGAAAACGAGATTACCGCAAATTATGCAGATATCCCGATTGCACCACAGCCGTTTAATGGCCACCACATGTGTATATCAGAAATGTTTGATGCACTGGCAAATGACACACGCTCGCAAACAGACTGCCGGGATAACATAAACAGCATTAGAATGGTATATAAGGCCATTGAAAGTGCTAAGACAAAAAAACTTGTGTTACTATAGGAGATGAAATAATGCGCAAACCGGATTACACCCAAATATTAAAGGTACTTAACAAACAAGTGCCCGACCGCCCCACCTTGTTCGAATTTTTCCTAAACGGCCCATTACATGATGTGTTGGCCAAAGGTGAATTTACCCCCAAAAACGACGGCTTCGACTGGACGCGCTCAACTATCCATGCATTTAAAGCCGCAGGTTATGACTATGTAACTCATGCAAGCACTAACTTCCATTTCCCGGCTAATAGCAAGGACCATAGCCAATCTACACTATCACTAAACGATGCCAGCACAATTTACGACTGGGAAACGTATGAAAAATATAAATGGCCAGAACCGGAAGATTACGACCTTTCTGTATTAGATAAAATAGTCACAGAGCTGCCCGAAGGCATGAAAGTTATGACCATGGGGCCATGCGGCGTGTTAGAAAACACAATAAACCTGGTAGGCTACGATAACTTATGCGTTATGATTTACGACGAGCCGGACCTGGCGAAGCAAATTTTTGATGATGTAGGCAGCCGCCTTCTAAAATATTATCAGATGGCTGCTCCTCATGATGCTATTTGCGCCCTAATTTCTAACGATGACTGGGGATTTAAAACCCAGCCGATGTTAAGCCCGGCGGACATGCGTAAATATGTTTTCCCATGGCATAAGAAAATTGTAGCCGCAGGTCATGCACATGGCAAGCCCGTAATTCTGCATTCTTGTGGGCAGGCAGAAGAAATTATGGAAGACATAATTGAAGATATTAAATTTGATGCCAAGCATTCTTTTGAAGATAACATTATGCCGATAGAAGAAGCTTATGAAAAATACAAAGGCCGTATTGCTCTGCTTGGTGGTATAGATGTAGGTTTTGTATGTACAGCCACCCCGGAAGAAATTTCCACAAGGTCTGCGGCTATGATTAAGCGTGCGGAAAAAGATGGCGGGTATGCCCTTGGTACAGGTAACAGTGTGCCGGAGTATGTGCCACATAGTGGGTATTTTGCAATGGTTGATGTAGTGCGTAAAAGCTAACATTCTGTGGCGATAACAAAAAACGGGCGTTATGCCCGTTTTTTTGTGTGCTAGGAAACTGCTCCGCATTTTCCTATCCGTGCCTTACGGCACGGTGCTTTACGACTGCATGTAGCCCAGGGCAAACGCACGAAAGGTTTTAGCGTCGCAGACCGGAATCATTTTGCGGAATTCACTTCCGCAAAATGCAAAATCGACGGCCGAGAGCGTAGCGGAGCCTTCAGTCGATTTTTTCCACAAATAACTCGTTAAAAGACCAAAGGAGCGTAGCGACGACGTCTTTTAACGAAGGGCAAACGCTTCATGCGTTTGCCCTGGCATGTAGCCTTGTTACTCTAAATTCTCAACCATCCGCAATGCTATAATCAAAGCTTGCTCGCGTGTTGCAACAGCATAACCTCTTGCCTGCTGTTCTGTGGTTGTGGCTCTGGGTGAAAACATGTTATTTCCGGTGCCAAGGATTATTCCGTTTGCGGCCATAAAGTATACACTTTCTCTTGCCCAGCCAGATATATTGGCATCGTCAGCAAAAAGAGACGGCCAAGTAAAATTAAGCGGGTAATTTGCGTCTGTTGCAAAAGTCCATGTAGGAATGGTTGCACGCTTAAATGCACGGGTTAGCGCAGTTGCTGCTTGCTCTCTGTTAAGCGGTGTATTAGGGTCGAACCTTGTGTCGGATACACCTACCATTAGCCCTGTGTTAAATGCCCTAAGCACGTAAGTGTCATGTGTGTCTGTAAATGGGTTGACTATTGTAGGTAGAGCTACCCTATGAGTAAGGTTTTCGAAGGTTAATACAACAATACCGGCAAATTCTGCACGGGTGATGGGGCGTGTTAAATCCACATTTGCAGGCTGCAAAGTTGCGGGTATTAGATTTTGTTCTGCAGCACGACGTAACTCTGGCCCTGCCCAAGAGGAGTGATTGTTGGGAACTGATGGTTGTGCAGGAGGAGTTATGGGCGGGGTTACCGGTGGTTGCTCAGGTGTGGCAGGTGGTACCTGCGTTGGTGTACCAAGCACATTTAAATGCCCTACACCGTTTGGCCCAGGTACTTGTGTTGGGGTAGGCTGCTCCCATTCCCCTCCTGGTGGTCTAGTGCCCCATGTCAAAATAGTTCCATCATTTCGGAGTGCTGTTACATAGGTGCTTAGCATCGCTTCCAAGCTGGAAGCATTTGTTGCAATTGCTATTATATTATTTAGGCCTTGTACTTGCGAAGGTGTAGTTGCTGTGCGAGTACGCTCTGCGCTGTCTCCAGCCCAATCCCAAGCTAAAGATTCGCCCCATGTCCAAACTGTGCCATCGGTTCTTAATGCTGCGGCCGACATTTGAATACCCATAGACCATCCGGCACTACCGATTGCAATAGCCGTTACATTACTAAGATTTTGCACTTGACTAGGGTGGTCAAGTCCGCTCCAAACAGTTCCGTCACTTCTTAAAGACAGAAAATGTCCATCACTTGCCGATGCGAAAGCTACTACGTTGCTATGTCCGGGTGACAATGTTGGTGAAGTTGCATACGTAGAAAAAAAGCCGTCATCGTCAAAGCTATACAACCCCCAACGCCGAACAGTGCCATCACTTAAAACGGCTACACTCGTTCCGGCACCAGCCGAAATATGAGCAACATTACTTAGACCTGGCACTTGTACAGGGGTGGTGCGGTAATGAAGTGCTTCACTAGTAATGTCGCACCATTCTATGGAAGTGCCATCGCCTATTTCGCCGTTGTAATTAGCACCCCATGCCCATACTGTACCATCGTTTCTTAAGGCAAGCATATGGCTGCCGGATATTGAAATAGCCGTTATATTAGTAAGACCGTGTACTTGCACGGGTATATTACTGTTTGCGTCCCAGCCTTGTGTGCCAATACCTAATTGACCAGTGCTGTTGCTTCCCCATGTCCAAACCGTACCGTCGCTTCGCAGGGCTGCACTATTGTTCCAACTTGCATCTACAGCTATTACATTTGCTAAATTTTGTACTTGCACAGGAGTATGGCTATATGCATCGTAGTCTCCCGGGCCACCGGTACCATTTCCAAGCTGGCCAGAGGCACCAAGACCCCACGCCCAAACAGTGCCATTGCTGTTTAGTGCTACCATATGGTTGTGGGCGGCCGCAATCATTGGCTCTGTAGTAAATACCGGTGCGGCCGAAGCTAAAAACGATGGAAATACACAAGCAGTCAAAACAACAACTAAAATAATACTTGCTACTTTTTGAGAAATTTTTCTCATGATACATGTCTCCTTTCAAAAGACAAAATGTTTACCTCAAGTTTTCTACCATTCGTAATGCTATAATCAGAGCTTGCTCGCGGGTAGCAACGGCATAACCCCTAGCTTGCTGTTCGGTAGTTGTGGCTCGTGGCGAGAACATATTATTTCCGGTGCCAAGAATTATCCCATTTGCGGCCATAAAATATACACTTTCTCTTGCCCAGCCGGAGATATTTGCATCATCTGCAAACAATGCCGGCCAAACAAAGTCGAGCTGATAATTTGTATCTGTCGCAAAACTCCATGTTGGAATGGTTGCCCGTTTAAAGGCTCTGGTTAAAGCTGTTGCTGCTTGCTCTCTATTAAGCAGAGTGTTAGGGTCGAAATTTGTGCCAGACACTCCTACCATTAGCCCCGTGTTAAATGCCCTAAGTACATAGGGGTCACGCGTGTCTGTAAAGGGGTTAACTATTGTTGGTAAAGCTACTGCGTTTGCAAGATTTTCAAATGTCATTACAACAATGCCAGCAAATTCTGCGCGTGTGATGGGGCGTGTTAAGTCTACATGTGCAGGTTGTAATGTTGCGGGTATAAGATTTTGCTCTGCGGCACGGCGCAACTCTGCTCCAGCCCAAGATGAATGGTTGTTTGGAACGGAAGGTTGCGTTGGCGGTGTTGCGGGAGGCGTTGTGGGTTGGTTGTGCGATAGCGCTCCGCCAGAGATTTGTTCTAAATGCTGGACTGTTAATACCAGGCTGTTGCCTGGATGCGCACTTTCCAGAGTGCCATCATTTGTGAAGTGGTATACGGTTTGGTATGGGTTAAGCAGCACATGCGGGTAGCCTTCGATATATGATGCACGTAAAAACATTACTGCGGTATCACCAACAGCAATAGGGGCTTCGCTAGTATTAATTGCCCACTCATTGCCAAGTTGGCCGCCAATTTGCCGCACTTCCATAATGTCTCCAGGTGTTGAATTGCCTTGGAAAGCTTCTAGCACCCTAATGCGATATATGGTGTAAATTTCATAAGGGTCTATGCCAGCTGGCGGTGATTCCAGCCATGTGTTAAGACGTTGTACTCTTTTGTCAAGTACTTGGACGTGAACAATATTTGTTGCATGTTCGGATAGTTGGCTTATACTGTCGTAATGCGGATAACTTGCAGATATTCGTGTTATGGTACTGCCATTATTGTCTGCGTCGGCTGATGCTACTACTATCGGCCCGGGTGGCAGCATTTGTACTGGTGGCCATAGCAAGTAGACACTCTCTATGTCAAAAGGCGTTGGCCCGGAAACGCTCATATCTGTTAATCTGCTAAACATTATGCTGTCTCTTGTTCCAGAAATGTCAGGACGATTATCTGGGTGTCCTAGGCCTACGGCATGGCCCAGCTCATGTGCAAATATAGCTGTGAATGCGTCGTTGCGGCGGTTAGAGCGTACATTATTTGCAATAATATTACGATGCATATGAATTCTAAAATGCGTAATTGTTGGGCCAATTTTAAATGCTGGAAGAGGCCAGTATTGTGGGATCCAAATGCCAAAATACTCTGAATAGTCAAAGTATCTTGAAAACGCTGGGTCATCCGAATTGATTACACGTACAGGGTTTGTACCGTCCTGCTCCTGAAAGGTAATTATGGTGTGGTCATTCCAATTTCTTACTGCAGTCATCATTGCTGCTCGCTCGGTCGCTGTTCCGCTATCAAAATAGAAAGGAACAGTTCTTGAGTGATACCAACCCGACATATGCCTGTCAGCACACCACTGCTCATATACCCGTGCACTCATTATACCTACTAATGCCGATGCACTAGCACCATCCGGCAGGCTTGCAGTTACTGTAAACATGCCATCTCGCCGTGGGGTAATATATTTGTAAATAGTAACCCTGTTTGGTGAAGTGATGGAAACCCACCTAGATGTTTCAAATGATATGGCTGAATTGTTACATACCTCCCATGACATACTGTTGAGTGTGGCCTCTATAACATCTGTGTTTGTAGTACCGTCTGCATTACGCTCTAGTGCTGATGCGAACTCGATGGTTGCACTAATTCTTGTACGCTGGCCAACTACAGCATTTGTATTGCTTATATAAATACGTGAGGTGTTTGGGCCATAACTTGCAAGATTGCCACTATAAATCCAAAATCCGCCATGCCCTAAACCGGGTATATACGAAGTTCTATACCACCTATTACCGCGTGTATTTATTATGAAATGCTCTACAAATATTCGGGTACCAATTGGCTCTCGGTGGATAATATCATGCTCTTGATAAAAGTAATGGCGAATTGGTGTATTGCCTGGATTAGATGTCCAACGGTAGTAACCGGCCTCTGTTAACAGATGCTGGTATGGCGGTGGAGTAGAGGTAGGTTGTTGTGATGGTGGTTGGGTGGCGGGATGTTGTGCTGTGCTTGTATCCAGAGTAAAATATCCTACACCATCTTGCCCCAAAACCTGTACGGGTGCAGAACGGCTATTTGATGTTCCGTCGCCAAGTTGCCCTCTGCCATTATCTCCCCAGCCTCTAATCGTGCCGTCTTCTCTTAAAGATACGGAGTGTGTATGACCTGCGGCAATAGCTGTTACATTAGTCATACCTTGTACTTGAATAGGGGTGAGGCGGTTAACAGTAGTGCCATCACCTACTTGACCGTTTTGGTTACCTCCCCACGCCCAAACGGTGCCATCATTACGCAATGCTATTGCATGATGAAAGCCCCCTGCTGCAATTGCTACTATGTTATTTAAATTTTGTACTTGTACGGGAGCATTACGAGATTGTGTAGTACCGTCACCCAAACGGCCATATGTGCCATTACCCCAAGCCCATACAGTGCCATCATTGCGTAAAACCATTGTGCGGTTAATTTCAACAGCAACAGCAATTGCATTATTTATGTCTTGTACTTGCACGGGATTGTTGCTACTTGAATTATGGCCATCGCCTAGGCCAAAGCCATTAACCCCCCACACCCACACAGTACCATCGCTTCGTACTGCCGCAGAATGATTGTACCCGGCGGCTATTGCCGTTACATTACCTAAATTTTGTACCTGCACAGGTGTGCGGTGGTTAAGTGTTGTTCCATCACCTAGGTTGCCATGGCGGTTATCTCCCCAAGCCCAAACGGTTCCATTCCTTTGCA
>Ga0123355_10004107_pt1 | contig 21101 bp, 19 predicted proteins | sample TergutEmb28metaG_3_FD_89872 | JGI IMG/M metagenome (GOLD analysis project Ga0123355, IMG submission 89872) | Embiratermes neotenicus P1 segment gut microbial communities from Petit-Saut dam, French Guiana - Emb289 P1 | ecosystem: Host-associated > Arthropoda: Insects > Digestive system > Gut ...
GGCTTCGACTTTATCTTGACTACTCCAGGAACGTATTTGTGAAAACCCACATGACTGTGCCCATTTTTCAGTTCGCTCGATAAGTCCTCTTGCAATACCTTTGCGTCGGTAATTTTCATCAATCTCAATAATATCAATGTAAGCGTCATTGCTACCCTCTAACGGTTTTGTAAAATTAAGCGTATAAGTGGAAATAAACCCCACAGGCATATCTTCATGCACAGCAGCAAGTGAATAACTACTGTTTTCAAAATGGATATGATTTTTTATCATGTTTTTAGTTTCCATATCACTAACCTGGTCAAGAATTTTTTCTAATAACACGTTGTCAATTTGTTTATATTCAATTTCCATGAAGTTGTATCCTTTCTGTGTTTATATAAATTTTACACACATACCACGCCTGCTGTAGTACATAAGTGCACTATTATTCTTTTCTCAGCCGGGTCATTTCGCCTAACGGTTTATGCCATCTTCCGGCAGCAATCTTCTTCCATGAATGACCGCAACCACATATACTCTATTGTTTACAATTTCATAAATGATTCTATATGAACCATGACCTATTTCTCTAATGTTTGGGGTTTGATATTCTGAAACAATTCTTCCGCTTTTAGGGAAAACAGTTAAACGTTCCGTTGCATCAAAAGCACTTTCAGCAAATTTATTTGCATAATGCACTGAATCTCTTGAGATGTATTCTTTGATTTTTTTCAAGTCATCTAAAGCCGATGGAACCCATACAACATCTATCATAACGCACCAAGAAGTTTTCGAGCCTCTGCTAATGGCACTCCTTTTCCTTCCTGTGCCTCTTTGCGCCCTTTTTCCACTTTTTGAATTACATATAAGGCATACTGAATATCATCCCAATCAACGGTATCCGGTAGTGTTTGTAAACATTCCATTGCTTCTTGTTTTACCATAAAAAATCGCTCCTTAACATAGTAGCATAATCACTCATTCCATGAGGTTATCCTACGGGCATGATTCATGATTTTATAATGAGAATAAAAATCATTTTATCATAATTTTGTTATGTTTGTAACAAGTTATCCGAACCGTGTTATTTACACCCTTCACAGCACAACCCACATCATTTACAGGGTTATTATTGAAATCCTCGCATTCAAGTTCGATAACAAACCCGGCGTCAGCTAACCATCCATGAATCTGTTCAAGGGTAATGCTTCACGCCTTCGGTTGCCTTCTTGATTACCTTGCCATTAGCCAGGTATTGCTCGAATCGGCTGTTTCGGTTTTGTGCTGGTCGTATAGTTCAGCGCCTAGGCTTTCAAGAGTTTCGGCTTCATTTTGCATTCCGGTTGTAGTTTCATTTTTCAATTGGCTTTCCTCCGAAAATTTGCTATACGTCCCGCCTGCACAAGGCCGGATCGCTTTTTCCAAAAAGACCAAAACCACTATCTATGCCAGCACCTCAAATAACTCATCCAGTAAAGGAAAAGTATTCAAATCCGTGTTGCCAAGGGCGGAAACAACTATTTTTGACTGCGGGAAGTAAGCCGTCAAGAAATCCACGCCTGTATCTCCGCCTACAGCGTAGTACGATACATTTCCATTTTCGACATTACGGTATACACCAAGCCCGTAGCTTTCTCCACATTCCTCATCTATCATCACCTGCAAATCAAGGAACTTTTGGGTCATTTCTTCAGAAAGAATTTTATTAGCAAAAACAGCTCTCCAAAGTCTGTCCAAGTCCCCAGAACATGTAAACAGGCCGCCGTCAGAACCGCCTACAATCGGCATACCAAAGATATTTGTACGCCATTCATCTGTATCTTCGTCCTGTACATATCCCAATGCGGTGTTGGGCGGCAAAGAATCCATGGAGTAGTAACCAGTATGAACAAGCCCACAAGGCGCAATAATATTGTCTTGTACATACTGCTGGTAAGACAACCCGCTAACCGCCTCAACCGCCAAACCCAGCAGAACAAACCCAGAGTTGGAATAGCTATACCTCTCCCCAGGTTCAAACTTCGGAGATAGGGGGGTAATCATTTGCAAGTAGTATTCCAGCCGTGTCCACAAATGAACAGGGTACTTGTCGTACAGGGCCTGCAATTTTTCTTCACAGTCATCGTCTTCTTCGTCAATATAATCACCAACCCCAGATGTATGGGTCAGCAAATGAAAGACTGTCACCCTTTTGTCGATTTTGCCTAAGTCATATTGCAGCAAGTCCCAAAGCTTGTCCTCAAGATTTAGCTTTTTCTCGTCAATAAGCTTGCACACAGCCAGCCCTGTAAACAGTTTAGTACCTGATGCAATAGCAAAGGCCGTGTCCACTGTGTTTGGCAGTTCCTCTGCTATGTTTCTGTACCCGCAGGCTTGCCGGAATATAGTACCCTCTGTCCCTGATACAGCAAAAACACCCGAAAAACCTTCGCCCTCGTCGTCAATCCAGTCTGCGAAAATATTTTGTATAGCCTCTTTCATGGTCGATATTCTCCTTCCACATGCATTAGCACTATAATGATACTACCAATATATGCTGCATTTCAGCCCGTAGCAAGATAAAAAACGACTATAAAACGTTGAGCCATGTGACTCAGCCCTATGTTTGAAACCCAAATGCCATAATCGCTTTTGTCGATAATGAAACGACTTAATGATGCGTTAATGCGATGCAATTTGATGTATGCTGCAATTAATTGATTATAAGTCTTTAAGACATGGCCGACCGTCAATAAATTCAGAGGCTAGCCCTAGCTTTTTGAAATAATCACACATAGCAATACAGCCAAATTTTTCAGAGGAATAATGAGTTCCGCCCAGGAGATTTATGCCGTTTTCCTTCTCCATCTCATGGGCCGCAAATGAATATTCATTTTTAGTCGACAGGCCTGATATAAGTACATTGATGCCATTTTCAATTACCTCAACTACAACATCGGCATCGTTGCCGCCGCCTGCCACAATGGCAACCCTGTTGTCAATTATCCTGTCTTCGCCGTACTGGTACAGTTTGGTTTCATGTCCGACAGCCTGTGAATATTTATTATTCAACTCATGTACATCTTTGCAATCGGTCATCCCTATTACCCCACACAACGCACCGGAAAATTCAGCAAAGGGCCTTTCAACTGTTATGCTCAGGGCTTCGGCCAATGTTTTGCTATTGGCGTAATCGCCAAAATTATCAAGAGGATAGTGAAAGTTGAATAATGAAATCCGCCTTTCTCTTAACTTGCTGAGCAACCCGGCGTTCATTACATGAAATGCCTTGCCTGGCTCCTTGCTTAAATCCCAATCCATTGGGTGATGCAGAAAAAGCATAGCATCACATGTATTATCCGCCAAAATCTTTATCAATACATTATCGGAAGGAAATACAGCGGTATACACTTTGTTTATCTCCTGTGAAAAATTGCACAATAAGCCCATACTGCGCTGCTTGAAGTTGTCACAAATATACTCTTCGATTTCAGCCATACTCTCATCGTACCAGTCTTCTATCATGTCCGGCATAACAAAGTCGTTCTCCAGTTTAGTGCATAAATCAATAGCTTTCATTGTTTTGCCTCCGGTTTCTCACCGCCCGTTATGATGAGCAATCCACATAAACAAATCTTCTACTACAACTCAATCTCATATACTTTCCTTCGCTTTCTCTAGGCACGCTATCCTCTCATATAAAATAAACAGACGGATTAACACTCTTCTCAAACTGAATTAACACTGAAAACGACTCCTCTGTCACGGCATTATCTTTAAGAACCCCCCGAAGATTTGGTATGATCTGCTCCCAGAAATGTATATCCTGCGTCACAAACGCCTTTCCAGCCTCATATGGCAGTCCTTTTTTCATAACCATATTCCCGCTAAACAGATGAAAATGAGCCTGCATCACATCCTGCCTGTTCCCGCCGTTTATCAACAGTGCAAAATCTCCATCGTCTTTGCTACGGATTTCTTCGGCCATGTCAATTACTTGTACAAAGTCGTCCGCTGAAAGACAGAATACGTTCCGGGCAAGCTTTCTAGGAATTATCAGCACATGATCTGGATACGATGCCACCGGGTGCTTTATAGAAACAGCAAATCTGCTCTGCCTTATCTTCTTTATCGGTATCAAAAATGGGAAATAAGCAACTACAAACCCCACGAGTGAACCCATTGCCTTTATCCTGGCTATACGAAAAAGGAATTTTCCTAGTCTCTTCTTCACATTACACCTCGCCTGACTTCTTGCCGCCCGAGTTGACGGTATAGCAATTAAAATCCAATGCGGCCTACCTTGGCTTGTATCTATCCGGAAACACAAGCTTTGCAGCAATCGAATTTTTCAATACAAAGTCCGTCTTAGCTTTAGTATAGGCATCTCTATCATGTTCAAAATCTTTCATCAGTTGCAGCTTTAGTTTCCCATATTCCTCAGCCACATCAGGGCGCGCAATAAGAAAATCTCTAAAATACAATTCATCCCAATCCCCCACATGCCGCACATGAAGGTGATAAACTCGCGAAGCATACCCATCAGAGGTATACCCCTTGCTGAATGTACATAACCCTGCTGAATGTACACAAGCTTGGCGAAAATGACCGAGAACAGCAGAAAATACATACCGCTAAGTGAAAAGCTATCTGTGGTGTGGGAAGACATGTAGCAATGCCATGCAACTACCTCAAACTCGTAAACAGATCATCACAAAACTTATCCCATTTGATTTTATACTCATCATCAGTGACTAACTCCATATCCGCAACACTATTCACATTGCGTCTAACCGCCTCATCTGCAAAATGAAAAATAATTTCATCATAGTCATCAGGATAAACGTATACAGAACTATATCCCAAATCAAGCGCCGCTCTCATTCTGGTATGTCCATCAAGGGAAATATTCTTACCATCTTTGACAACAATAGGTATGAAAATATCATCCACACTCTTTATCCATTTCTTACAACTACAAAGCTTCCTTTCATTGATAAAAAACTGACTTGGCTGTATTTTTGCGATTTCACAAAGATATGGCTCACTTGATGTTCTGGTTATCAATGTATGGCCATGCATATCCTTTATTGAAAGGACAAAACTGGAATAAAATAAAAATTCGTCTATTGCCTGATTTATGTATTCCTCAGTATTTGAAAAAAGCGTTGCCTCTCGCCCTTTTATCTTAAAAAAATATCTGTATAACTTATCCTCAGTGAAAAAACAACAGGCCCCATAGTTTAATTCATCTTTACTAAAAATGTCCGTATCATTTATATCTGCCCTAATAATGTTCATTACATTCACCCTTTCAGCTCTGCCTCAAGAACCCCCAATACCCGCCGAAGCACATCTTCCATTGTGCCAGCAAGAGTACACCCAGCTGCCATCCGATGCCCGCCGCCGCCAAGGGCTGATGCAATCCTTCCTACATGCAACCCGCGCGAGCGCATACTAACCTTGATTGTCCTATCTTCGTCGTTTAATACAGGTTCGCCAGGGTTATCAATCCCACTACTTTTGCTACACTTGCCCTGCTTACTCTGTTTCGTCCCACTTTGATGCCGCTGGTACAAAAATAGGGCCACCTCAGCGCCCCTGGTACTCATCAGATATTCAACTATGCTGTCCATATCGGAAGAATTGGCCCCGACACTGGCCAGCATTTCTTTGGTGATATAGGTATAAACAATACGCCCGTCCATGGCCAAGCTGCATTTCTCAAGGGCAAGGCCTAAGGCCTTGGCGGCTTCATAGGTATGCCTATGCATCATCTCGCTATTTATCTCAGCAAAAGGGATACCTGTTTCCAGCAGCCTGGCGGCTATATCCATTGTGGATTTGCTTGTAGACGGATACCTGAATCCACCGGTATCGCTTACTATTCCTGCGTAAATGGCAGTTGCAATATCGGTATCTATGGTCATTGGCATACTATCTGTATCTATGGCTTCTGTTGCAATTGAACTGCCGTTATTTACAGCTACTGCTGCAATTGTATCGGCTATACCGAAAAGTAAGATTATTACTTTATACACCATCTCTGCAGTGGAGGAAGCCTTGGGCTCTATATAATTGTAGTCTGCAAAACCCTCATTGGTTTCATGGTGATCAATGCATATTGTCAACTCTGCCTTATCAAAAAAAGCCCTGGATGCGCCCAGTCTTTCAACGTCGGCGCAGTCAAGGGCAATAAACACGTCATTTTTTAGAAGGTTCGTGTTGCAGTACAGATACTGGCGGCCTGGGATAATGTCATACTTATCTGGATAAGAATCAAGCATAACTACAGCCTTCTTGCCAAGCCTGACAAGGGCCATTGCCAGCCCATAACAGGAGCCAATTGTGTCCCCATCAGGGCCAATATGCCCGGCAATTACAAAGTGGTCGCGTTCGCGCATAAGCTTAACAATCTGGTCAAGACCTTGCTCTTTTAGAGACTCAACTATCCGTTCCACGATTAACCTCATCTATAAGCTTTCTCATACGCATACCATACTCAATCGAGTCATCAAACTCAAATGAGATTTCCGGGGTTACCCGCAGGTTGATAATCTCGGCTATGCGCCGCCTAATAAACCCTGTACCACTTTTTAGGGCTTCCATGGTTTCTTTTTGGGGGTCTTTCTTAGAATCGTCACTCTTGTCGGACGCCCCAAGTACGCTTATATAGATTTTGCAATATTTCATGTCACTTGTAGTTTCGGCGCGCATTACGCTTACTACAGAGCCAATGCGCGGATCCGACATTTCGGTACGGATAACATCTGCCGTCACCCGCGCAATCTCGTCATTGATACGTGTCAGCCTTGTGCTTGTACGCTTCACCTTGGATTTCCTCCATTTTGTTTGTACGCTTTGCCTCAGCACTCATCTGCTTGCTAGCAGTTTTCACTTTGGGTTTCCTTGATTAACTTGCAGGCTTACCTTGGTATCTCTTCCATTACATAGGCTTCAATACGGTCGCCTTCTTTTATGTCGCTGTAATTTCTAAATAGCATACCGCATTCGTAACCGGCGGCTACTTCGCGGGCATCGTCTTTGAAACGCTTTAAGGCTTCCAGGTGGCCGTCGTAGATTACACGGCCATCACGAACAAGGCGCACTTGGGCATTGCGGGTGATTTTGCCGTCGTTAACATAACAGCCTGCTATATTGCCCACGCTTGAGGCCTTGAACACTTGGCGGATTTCTGCATGGCCCAGGATTTTTTCTTGGAATTCTGGATCCAGCATACCCTTCATTGCAGCTTCTATGTCGTCTATTGCGGCGTAGATTACACTGTAGGTGCGGATGTCCACATGCTCTGCTTCGGCGGTGGCCTTGGCGCTTACGTCTGGCCGCACGTTGAAGCCTATGATTATGGCGTTGGAGGCAGAGGCTAGCATAACGTCAGATTCGTTTATCGCTCCCACCCCAGTGTGGATGATACGTACCCGTACTTCAGTGTTGGTAAGCTTGTCAAGGCTGCCGCGCAGGGCTTCAACAGAGCCTTGTACGTCTGCCTTTACCACGATGTTCAAGTCCTTAACCTGCCCGGCTTGGATTTGGCTGAACAAATCGTCCAAAGACACCTTGCCCTGGGTGGACTTAATCATGTTGACGCGGCCTTTAGCCACAACGGTTTCGGACAACTGGCGGGCTTGCTTGTCGCTTTGGGCGGTATACAGAATATCGCCGGTTACAGGCACTTCTGCCAATCCAATTATTTCTACTGGGGTAGATGGGCCTGCTTCCTTAAGGCTGCGGCCCCGGCTGTCTGTCATGGCTCTTACTTTGCCGTAACAAGCCCCGGCTACTACCGGGTCGCCAATTTTCAGGGTTCCGCTTTGAACAAGCACCGTTGCAACTGGGCCCCGGCCTTTGTCTAGCTTTGCCTCAATTATGCTGCCTCGGGCAGATTTATCCGGGTTGGCCCTTAGCTCTTTCATTTCGGCCACCAAGAGAATCATCTCAAGGAGTTGATCAATGCCGGTGCGTTGCAGGGCACTTACGGGAACTGTTATGGTTTCGCCGCCCCAGTCTTCGGATTGGAGTCCATGCTCCGTTAGCTCCTGCTTTACTCTGTCTGGGTTAGCGCCGGGTTTATCCATTTTATTTATTGCAACAATTATCTCAATACCAGCGGCCTTGGCGTGGTTTATTGCCTCTATGGTTTGGGGCATTACACCGTCATCTGCAGCTACTACCAGTATTGCGATATCCGTGACTTGAGCGCCGCGCATACGCATTGCAGTAAAGGCTTCATGGCCTGGTGTATCCAAGAATGTGATGGCCTTACCGTTAATGGAAGTGCTGTACGCACCTATATGCTGGGTTATTCCACCGGCCTCGGAGGCCTGGACATTGGCGCTGCGGATGACGTCAAGCAGCGAAGTTTTACCGTGGTCTACGTGACCCATTACTACTACTACCGGCGGGCGCGGAACCAGATTTTCTTCCGCATCGGGTGCTGCCTCGAAGGCTGCTTCGAAGGCGTCTACTTCTACGTATTCTTCCACAAGTACGTTAAATGATTCCGCCACAAAGGAGGCCGTCTCGAAATCTACGGTCTGGTTGGCTGTTACCATTACGCCTTTGCGCATCAAAACCTTGATTACATCTGCATTGGAGCGGTGTAGTTTTTCTGCAAGGTCGCGGATGGTAATTTCTGCTGCCACTGTGATTTCCGTAATTTCAGGCATCTTTGGCATTATTTTTTTGACTAGGGCTGGTTTTGGCCCACGATGCTGGCGGCCACCACTACGGCCTTGGCCTTGTATTCCGCCTTCTTTGCTGCGTTCGTTTTTATCTCTTTGGGTGCTGCGGGCTTGTGCGCTACGACCCCATTGTGATTTTCTATCATCCTTGGTTGGTTCGCCCTTTTTGGCGTCAGGCTTGCCTGCGCCTGGGCCACCACGAGGTGCGCCAGGTCTTGGCGGGCCGCCTGGGGCTGGGCCTCTGCCACCACCGGCCATTGGAGGCCTTGGGCCACCGGGACGTCCATCTGGGCGTGGGCCACCATAGGAAGGTCTTGTTCCATCTGGACGAGGGCGGTCACCATATTGTGGTCTTGCGCCATCTGTACGCGGAGGGCGATCACCATATTGTGGTCTTGTACCGTCTGTACGAGGAGGGCGGTCACCATACTGAGGCCTTGCGCCATCTGTACGCGGAGGCCGGTCACCATATTGAGGCCTTGCGCCATCTGTACGCGGAGGACGGTCACCATATTGAGGCCTTCCACCGTCTGGACGAGGAGGACGGTCGCCATATTGAGGTCTTGTACCATCTGGACGAGGGCGGTCACCATATTGTGGTCTTGTGCCATCTGTACGTGGAGGGCGATCGCCATATTGAGGTCTTCCACCATCTGTACGTGGTGGGCGGTCACCATATTGTGGCCTTGTGCCATCTGTACGTGGAGGGCGATCGCCATATTGAGGTCTTCCACCGTCTGTACGGGGAGGGCGGTCACCATCTTGTGGCCTTGTGCCATCTGTACGTGGAGGACGATCACCGTATTGAGGCCTGCTGCCTTCGGGGCGAGGCCTGCTTTCATACCCTGGTCTATCTTGCCGGGGACGTCCATCTGCAATGGGGCGACCTTCTGGACGAGATTGTCCTTCCCCAGGGGAGGGTGCGTTACCTGCTGGTCTTCCATCTGGCAGTGGCGTTGTGCTTGGCTCTTCTCCTGGAAGCGGACGCGCCTCCCCCGGTGCATCGGCTTGACTGCTGATAGGGGGATGGATAACTGCAGAACCAGATGGCTCGCTTAACCCTTTTTCTATGTTACCTACCTGATTTTCTTGTGATTGGCTGATGGAATCAGAAGCATTTAAAGCTGCTGATGTAGGAGCATTTGTGACCACTGTTTGCTGAGAACGGCGCTGTAATGGCTTGCCATCTGGGCCAACTGGCGGGATTGGCTTGCCGTCCTCGCCTAGGGGGCGAAGCTTACGTTGCATTGGCCGCCCGTCTGGGCCTAAGGGTGGAATGGGCCTTCCGTCTTCACCTAATGGGAGAGGCTTGCGCTGCAAAGGCTTACCATCAGGGCCAACGGGAGGTAATGGTCTGCCATCTTCGCCTAGTGGGCGAGGTCTGCGCTGCAGGGGACGCCCATCTGGACCTAGAGGTGGCAGCGGTCTGCCATCTTCGCCTAATGGGCGAGGCCTGCGTTGTAGGGGCTTGCCATCTGGGCCAAGTGGAGGTAGTGGCCTACCATCTTCTCCTAAAGGACGAGGCTTACGCTGCAATGGACGCCCGTCTGGGCCTGTTGGAGGCAGTGGCCTTCCGTCTTCGCCTAAGGGACGAGGCTTGCGCTGTAGTGGCCTGCCATCTGGGCCCAAAGGAGGCAGTGGTCTCCCGTCTTCACCTAGAGGGCGGGGCTTGCGCTGCAGAGGGCGACCATCTGGGCCTAGGGGAGGCAGTGGCCTGCCATCTGGGCCTACTGGGCGGGGTTTCCGTTGCAATGGTTGGCTACCTGAGCCTGCTGAGATTTGTTCCTGCCCTTCTATGTTTGCGGATTGGGGCTTGTTGCCTTCGTCTGCGGAGGGCGAATTGGAGGGGATGGCTTTTGCATCAGGCACTACCTCAGCCTTGGGCCTTGGTGCGGCCATAGCTTGTGGGTGCGTGTCTGGCTTGGCCTCAGCCTGAGGCTTGGACTTGGGTTCTGCTTCAGTGCTCTTTCCTCTCGATGAAAATACTTTTGTTAAGCGCTCTACATCTGCAGCCTCAATGGATTTCATATGGTCGTTTACTCCATTGCCGAAGCCATCGAGTTTTTCCACGATTTCCTTGCTGCTTACATTGAGCTGTTTGGCTAATTCGTGTACACGAATTTTGGGCATCAAGCCACCTCCGAGATTATCAGACCCTTATTGAGGTCTATTGCAATACCAATTGTTCTTCTAACTGTACGTATATTTCTGACGGGATAGAGTGCTTGAAAGAGCGCTCTAGCCCCTTAGATTTTTGAGCTTTTGCCAGACAGGCTGTGTCTTTGCACAGATACGCAGCTCTGCCGTGCATTTTTAGTGTCGGGTCAATGCTTATGATCCCTTCTTTGTTGCGTGCGATTCTTACCAGTATGGATTTTTCTTTCATTTCACCACAGCCTACGCAACGTCTTAATGGTAGTTTGCGGGGCTTGGGTTGAGGCTTAGTCTTTTGCTGGTGCTGTGTCGTTTGCGTGGGCTGGGACTTGGCTTTCTGCTGATGCTGTGTCACTTGTGAGGGCTGTATCTCCAGCTTTTGTTGAGCCTTCAGCTGACGCTTCTTCGTAATATTCATCGTAGTATTCATCATCGTAGTACTCGCCGTCTTCGTAGTATTCGCCTTCTTCATAGTATTCGCCGTCTTCGTAGTACTCACCTTCTTCATCGTAGTACTCGTCATCGTAATAGTATCCGTCATAGGCTTCATCTGCCGGTCTCTCCACTACTGGGAAGTCTAGGAAATCTGTGCCTTCAACTTGCGATTCGCTTTTGATGTCTATACTCCATCCGGTTAGACGGGCGGCTAGGCGGGCGTTTTGCCCTTCCTTGCCTATGGCCAGAGAAAGCTGGGTGTCTGGGACGATTACCTTGGCGGCGTGCTCGTAGGGGCTAAGGGCTACCTTTACTACCTTGCTGGGGCTAAGGGCAGCGGCTATAAACTTTTCTGGGTCTTCGTTGTATTGGATAATGTCCAGGCGCTCGCCTCTTAACTCGCCGCTTATCAGGTTCACCCGATGGCCGCTTTGACCTACACAGGCTCCTATTGGGTCGACATTGGGCTGAGCGGTATATACTGCTACTTTGCTGCGGCTACCTGGCTCACGGGCAATGGCACGTATTTCAACGGTTCCGTCATATATTTCCGGCACTTCCTGCTCGAAAAGACGCCTCAATAGCTCTGGGTGAGTGCGGGAGATATTTACTATTGGCCCCTTGCTGCTTTGCTTTACCTCGGAAACATACACCTTGATACGGTCAGAAAAATTGTAGCGTTCCCGCGGGATTTGTTCCCCAGGAGTCAGGGTTGCCTCTAGGCGGCCAAGGCTTACAATTACGTTGCGCCGATCTTGGCGCTGGACTACAGCGGTTATCATTTCGTTTTCTTTACCTATAAAGTCATTGTATAGAATTTCCCGCTCTGCCTCGCGGAATTTCTGGGTTACAACTTGCTTTGCTGTCTGGGCTGATATGCGGCCAAAGTTTTTTGGGGTCACTATTATTTCTATTTCGTCGCCTATTTCTACTGAGTTATTGATTGTACGTGCATCGGATAGGCTAATTTCTACTTGGTCGTCTGTTACGGTTTCTACTATAGTTTTTTTGGCCATTACAGTGTATGCACCGGTTTCCCGGTCTACTATTACCCGGATTTCTGTGTTTTGGCCAAATTGTCTTTTGCAAGCCGATACTAATGATGCTTCTATTGCTTCAAATATTACTTCTTTGTCTATTCCTCTTTCTTGGGACACCAGTGATAAAGCTTCGATGAGTTCTTTGCCGCTGTCCATTTTCGCCTCCTTAGAATATTAATCAAAAACCACTAGCTTGCAAGCCGATATTTGGGCTTGCTGGAATGTATGGGTGTTGCCGTCTTCTTCTGTTAAAGTCAGATTGCCGTCCTCGTATTTAGCTAGGATGCCGCTGAACTTTTTGCGCCCGTCTTGGGGGCCATATAAGCGGATGGCTATCTGGTGGCCGATGTATCTGGCGAAGTGCTCCGGCCTTGTAAGCTTGCGCTCTATTCCAGGGGAGCTTACCTCCAAGTAATATGCTGTTTCTATGGGGTCGTGGGCATCTAGCACTGCCTCGGCTGCCCGGCTTACTCTCTCGCAGTCTTCTAGGTCTACCCCTTGGTCTTTGTCAATATATAGCCTTAGGATGCGGTCACTGCCTTCTTTAATGAACTCTAGGTCATAGAGGGTTACGCCCTGGGCTTCTATTGTTGGGGTTAGCAAGGCTGCTATTGTTGATGGCTTTGGGGCTGGCATGATGAATCCTTTCATTTTCCTGTTATAGATGACTAGCATTACTATAACACGGCTGATAATTGCCTGATGATATTGATGGGCAAAAGATAAGAGCGGGCACGCACCCGCTCTTTCTGTCTCGTAGTATATGAAGTTGTTTGTCAATATCGTGATACGTACATATTATAACAAAGGCATGATACCAGACTTTTACTTGTATGGCAAACTTTTTTATTAGTAAATACATATGGCAAGACAGATGGCACAGAATAAATTATATGCAGCGAAAATACATGCCAATTAGCGTCGATGATTTTGACAAAGCCGATTGTGGAGCCACTAATATTAAGTGTGCCCTAGATTAAAGTACTGTGATACCCCATCCATCCGGCGGATTTTCAAACAACATTGGCAGTGCAAGCAGCAAAGACCCGTTCCCCGGCAGGTACAGGGGCAAGTCAGTTCTGGTGCGCTGATAGTTATTGCCGCTTTGTACATATTGGTTTTTGGGATTGTCGGAGAGCAGCAAATCTACCGCTAGGTTGCTGTCGCCTAGGCTTATCGCGCACATTGCCATCATTGCATAGTCCCAGCCCCACATGGTTTCGTGATGCCAGCACTCTAGTATCTTGTCTAGGGTGGCCTTCATGATAGCAGGTTGGATTTTTGGGCTTTTTATTAAGCCATATGTGCCTGTTACCATGGGATGATCCTTGTTGTACTTTGTGTAGGACTCTGGGCATAAGGCATGGCCTAGGTATAGGCCGTCTTTAATTACTGGGTCGGCGATGTTTTCCATAACATTACGCCATGTATCGGTGTTGTAGCCCAGACGCTGGCCCCACTTGCAGGCGAGGCTTAGCCCATAGCGGAAATATTCCATTTCGAATATAGGGCTTTGTACGTCCATGGGCTTGTATACTTCTTGAGCAGGGATGAGAGGCGGCAGCATTTCATATTTGCCTGTTGCCGCGTCTAAGTATAGGAAGCTGGTCATAAACTCGGCCAGTTGTTTTACCATTTCCCAGTGCTGGTTTAAGAAATCATTGGTTTTACAGGTGTTTTGGTACAGTAGCTCCAGCATGTAAATGATATGGGGCTGCTGCCATACCAATAGCGGTGCAATGGGAGATGGGGCATCTCGGCCTGTGTTGGCGGATTGCTTTGGCCATCGTATGCCTTTATAGCCATTGGACTCTGCTAGGGATTTGGCCTGGGGAATGATGCTGTAGTACCAATTTAGGCTTGGCAGGAGTTTTTCTCCTAGGTTCCAAAGGGGGAGGAAAGCGGAATGCCATAGATACATCTCCGAGTGGAACCTGCCATACCAGGAGTTTACTGTCAGGCCGGTTTCAGCTGAGGGGAGACTGCTCATGGATTGTATCTTGAATAGGTAAAGGGATAGCACCATGCGGCGTTCTAGTTCCATGGCACGGGTGTCTTTTATTTTACTAAAGTCTGCCAGGCGCACGGTGTCCCAGAACTGTGCCCAGGTTTGATTTGCATTGGCGGATACGGTTTGGAAATTGGGAGCTGGTTTTTTGTCTGGTGAGAAGCGGAAAGTGCAGAAAATGCTTGTGTTGGCGGATGTGCCGTTTATTGCATTATAGGCATGTGAGTCCTTATCGGTAGATTTAGCGGTATTGGTATATGAATCCTTGTTGTTATTGTTAAAAGACGTGCTTTCACAAAAAATCGTGCACCCATGTTGTGTGGTTTTTAATGTGCACCCTATAGCTTCAGCATGTATGTCAACATAGTATTCCGCGCCATCCATTGTGCGGTGAGCAGTTAGGCTTTTGCATTGGGCTATTGCTGTCACAGCGCACTTGTTGTCAGGGTTTTTTGATATATCATTATTCCATGTAGTTGTGTGTTTATGGGGACTTTCCCAGTCAGAGCCACTGGTTCCGTGATGCCCGTATGGGAAGGTTAGCCTCACTCCTAGTCCCTTGTGGGTGCTTGTTATATGAAAAGCTATAGTGTCACTTGCCGAGTCGCAAATTGTCAGCACTTCAACATGATGACCATCCAGCATAAAAATGCTGTGCATCGTGCCTGAATGCAAATCAAGTTTTTGAGAGATGCCTGTAATATCTTCTGGAGCTATCTCCACGCCATTTGTGTGGCATAGCCCTATCCGTCCTAGGTTGAACCTGTGTGGATTGTGCCGTAGCCAGTGATATACTTCTTCGTTGCCGGATTTTGCTTCTACAGGATAATAAACGGTGCGGCCAGCGTGAGGGTATTGGGTAAGCTCTAGGTCATCCCATTCGTAAACTTTGCCTTCGGCTGTGGGGGCGGTGTGCCATCCCCAGTTGCTCATGGTGCATAGGGGGAAGTGGTTATTGCTATAGTGTTTATATAGGGTTTGCATCCCTGTTATATCTGCTGTAAAGCAAAACTCCCCATTGCCTACTGATAATGGGGAATCTGTGGATATGGCTGCTAGGGTGGGGTTATGTCTGGTTATTAGTTCTTGTCTCATGATCCGCCGTCCTTGAATTCAGTTTTCAATGCGTTTGCTCTTATTTTTTACATCAAAAATATTCATACATCAAAAATACTGATAATAATCCGTCTTAATCATCCCATTGAAAAGCTTGCGCTTGGCACGGGCTTTTTTCTTATATGCGGTTTCGAAGAACTCGTCTGGGGTCAGCACATATACCCCCCAGTTTGTGTGCCTAAACAGCCGGCCCAAGTCTGCGTACAAACGCTCTACTTCCTTGATTTGCCCAAGCCTTTCTCCATAGGGGGGGTTGATTATTGCCACTCCTTTATCTGCGGGGAGGGTTAACTCATTTACTGGGCGGATCTCGAAGCGGATGCAGTCATCTACTCCAGCCAGCTCCGCATTGGCTTGTGCTAGTGCTATTGCCTCAGAGCTAATGTCCGAGCCGTAAATCTCAGGCTCAACATCTGTGCGGATTGCGGCGTAAGCGGCGGCTCGGGCCTCTTTCCAAATCTGGGGAGGTATTATAGGCCAGTCTTCGCTGGCAAAGCTTCTTGATAGACCCGGGGCAATATTTTTGGCCCTAAGGGCCGCCTCTATCGGCAGTGTGCCTGAGCCGCAGCATGGGTCAAGGAATACCTGGTTGGGCCTATAACGGGCGATATCTATAAGGGCCGCGGCCATGGTTTCCTTCATGGGGGCCTCATTGGCTTTGGCACGGTATCCCCGCTTGTGCAGTCCCCGGCCTACGCCTGTTGTATCTAGGGTCAGGGTAGCAATATCTTTTAGTAAGGATACCCGGATGGTGTACTCTGCGCCGGTTTCTGTAAACCAGGATACTTTATGTTTTTGTTTTAGCTTTTCCACTACGGCTTTTTTGGTTATGGCTTGTACATCTGGGGTGCTGAAAAGGCCCGACTGTACGGATTTTCCTACTACTGTAAACTTGCCGTCTTTGGGGATGTAGTCCCCCCAGGGTAGGGCCTTTACTTGTTCGAATAGGCTGTCGAAGGTTGTGGCGGGAAACTCGCCTAGCTTTATCAGCACCCTGTCGGCGCTTCTTAGCCATAGATTGGCGGTGACAACGGCGGCGGCTATGTCAGAGCCTTCTTTTGGGGAAAACTCGACATGTCTGTCTTGGCAGGTTATGTTGGTAAAGCCTAGGTTGTTTACTTCCCATTTTACGATGGATTCCAGGCCGAAAGCGGCTGTGGCTATTAGGGTTGGCATGTTTACCTCCGTTGGATCGCTTTTGTCAAAAATGAAACAAACATCGTGCCCTCTAACTCTACACCAAATCCCGTCGCCTGTAAAAGAAAACACCGCCAGCCGTTAATATAGCCGCAACCCCAACCAGCCCTAGCATTGGCAAAGCCTGCACATCATCCAAGGGAATCATAGGCACAAACCCAATGGGCGACAGCCGTATCGCCCACTCGGGAAGGCTAAGCAAGTCACCAAAAAATCCAATGATAAAAGCATACCCAAAATACGCCCAGCAAAGCAATGCCAGCTTTGGTGCAAAGCCGATAATAAACATACACAACCCCAGCATCACCCAAAGGGCTGGGACATAAACCATAATAGCCCACAGCATTGTCCCAAACCCGAGAGGTTCGGCCATGGTTATGCCACCCACCAGCCACAGCCCAAAAGCCGTAACAAGGGGCATAACCAAGCTGGCAGCAAATGCAATGGTCATATATGACAGCATGTATCTGGTGCGTGAAACCGCAGCACCCAAGATATATTCTGCCCGATGCTCCCGTTCCTCGGCGTGCTGCTTAAGGGCCATACTTATCACTGGGGCAATGCATACTATTGCAAGCAGCACATTAAGCAACATGGTAAATAGCTGGGTAACGGTAAAATCCAGCGAAGCAGGCATCATTGCCATGAAAATTTCACTTTCTGCGGCAAAGGTTTCCGCCTCCCCCATCAGCCCGCCAAGAGACGCACCAAGGGCAAGCATCCCCACAGTCCAAGCCAGAAACCCGTTGCGGGTCAAACGCCATGCAAGGCCTAAAGGCGTTACCAGCAGTTCTGATGCCACTGCCGGGCCTTGCCTCTGAGGGATGTAGCCTTGATCTATATCCCGCCGGGCATACAGTACATACGCAAGAGCGCACAGCCCAAGAGCCAATGCTACAATAATACTCACAGGCCAATAATAATTACTCACAAAAACCTGTGCCCGCATCAAAACTCCAAAAGGCGAAATCATAGCCAGAGCTTCGCTGGTAGGATCTCCTACAGCCCGGAGTAAGTACGCCCCAATAAGAAAGCCAAAGGCATACCCAGTGGCCCCTCTGGCAGAAGGTGAGAGTTGTGCAAAAAGCGCAGCAAGGGCTCCAAAGAAAAACCCCGCGACACCTAGGCTAGTCCCATAAGCAAAGGCCCCTGCAATATCGATGCCGGTTACACCACGCCCCCAAAGCAAAAAACCATGAGCAATGGCTAGTATGAAGTTTGCGCAAAAAACCGTGATTATCGCCGCGTTAAGCCCGGAAAGTCGCCCAACCGGCAAAGAACGGATAACCTCATAGCGGCCCTTTTCCTCATCACCGCGAGTAAGGCGCATAACCAGGAATATGTTCATGATGGCGATGGCTACCATGGTAAATAAATGCATCTCTGCTGCAAACATATACCCTGGTGTAAAATTGTCCACACCATATACTGGCCCTTGCAGCGCCACTTGGGCCGGGTTGCCCCGTACAATAAGAACAGCCTGCAATTCTTCCGGTGACATCTGATTCTGGAATACCCCGGCAACACCCCAGGCCAGCAAAAGTAGCACAACAAGCCATATCGCAAAAACTATAGCCTCCCGTCGTATAAAAAAAGCGGTAAGTTTTAGCGTACCGCCGAAGTGTTTTTTCATACATACTCCCCCATTCGGTTCTTCTTCTGCACTACTCAAAAACAATCCTTATCGGGTTATCCCGCGGGATATGCCACTCACCGTAAACCTGCCGCATGTTCCAGTTATTGCCCCAGGCCCATACATCGCCCTCGTCTGAAATCATATAAAACATACCCCACTGGGAATGCACTGCAGCAATATCATAGGCAATAAATTCTGGGTCTTGAGGGTTGTTAATCTCCCACAGGCTGCCGTCTTGCCGGATGGCAAAAACATAGGGCGCAGCCCCCCAGTTAGCCGCTGGTCTATAAACGCTGGCTACTGAGTCCATAACAAAGATACCCTCTGGCCCAATGCCATCACCCCATGCCCAAAGGCTGCCATCAGCCTTGATGGCAAAAATAGTACCGTCAACCATGTACATGTCCGTGACAATGCCCTGGCTTGCAGTCCTGACTCTGGAGGGGAAAAACTGGCTCACATACGTCCCATTGCCAAACTGCCCAAGGGCATTCCAGCCCCAAGCCCACAGGGCGCGGTCTTCCCTTATGGCAAAGGTGGTGGCCCCACTTGCATACACTGCCCTTACCCCGCCTGTGATGCGCACCGGTGTGTGGCGGCTTATCCTGGTTCCATCACCAAGCTGACCGTAGCTGTTATCACCCCAAGCCCATAGGGTTCCGTCAAACTGGATGGCAAAGTTGCTGTTTCCTGTAGCGTGGAAGCTGGCTACGTTTTCGAGAATCACCTCTGGGGGGTGAGGATCCAACATATCATGAAAATCAACACCCGGCCCCCAAAATCCATGATGGTTAAGCACCCAAGGGCTGCCTATCCAGGCAAGGAGGCTTCCGTCTGCCTTATGGGCATAGAACATGCCCCCATCCAGGTTTAAGGATACAACCCCCTCCATAACCTGCCTAGGCTCGCTGAAATCTATGCTGCCGCCTGTAAAAAAGTCCACATGGCTGTCCCACCAGGCTGTCCCAAACCGGGAGTAGTAGTTTCTCCAATACCAAAGACTCCCGTCCTGCCGCAATGCAAAATGATGAGGAAAGGACGAGTAAACCGCCGCCACCGAGCCCATCACCAGTACGGGGCTATATCCATAACCGCGTCCCCAGGCCCAAAGATTGCCGTTGTCTTGTATTGCAAAGACCATGCTGTCGGCAAGGCTGCTTATATATACAACCCCATCCATAACAATGCCGGGCTCAAAGGTAAAGGCGTTGTTATGATTAGGAGGTATATTGCGGCCAAGCTGCCCGTCCCAGTTTTCGCCCCAAGACCATAGCCTGCCTTGGGCATCGACCAAGAACTGAGTCCATGAACTGGAGGCCATAAACGGCGGAACCTGATGGTTTAGCGGAGCAATATCAAGGGTCCTGCGGGTATTGCCCATTTCCATGGGTCTGCGGCCTGTGGTATAGGAAAATGTGTAGCTTATATTGACTGGGTAACTGCGGTGCTGCCGGGTTCCGTCCCCCAGCTGGCCCTCATGATTGGCTCCCATGGCCCAGATGCTGTTATCGCTGCGCTTGATAAACACATTACCGTTGCTGGGATGGACAGATACAACAGAATCCAGCACAGGTTGCGGAGGCGGCATAAGTCCTTCGTACTGCGTCCATGAGCCCCACATGTGCATCCAAGCCCATAAGTAGCCGTACTCATCCACAGCCAGGTAATGGCCTCCTTCAATATATAGCCGTTGTATCGAATCCATGATGTGCATAGGGCTTGTGATATAGGTGGCTTCCCCATCCTGGACTACCATTCCCCATGTCCAAAGCCTGCCGTCTGTGCCGATTACATAGGTTTCCATATGAGAAAAAAGCATACTTTGTGCGTTGTCCATAACAAAAGCCGGGTATAACTGTGGGCCGCCTGCCCTGCCAATTCCAAGCCCTCCTTGGGCATTGCCGCCCCATGCCCAAAGTGTGCCGTCAGTTGTGATAGCAAATGTGCTATCAATTCGCGGGTAAACAGACGCAACATTATCCATAATCCACACAGGGGTATCCCGGCGTTCTATTGTGCCGTCGCCTAACCGGCCAATACGGCTGTGACCCATGGCCCAGAGGCTGTTATCATCCAACACGAAAAAATCCTCGGAATAGGATCTGTAAACCCTGGAAACATTGTCCATCACATGAGTTGGCGGTGGTATCGCATCCCTGGCAGGGAGGCTAATACGCCACAAGCTGCCATCGGTTTGGGTAACCAGGGCATTTATGCTGCCGCCTCCAAACCCTATCTCTTGGGATTGATAAACAGCCACAACCTCATCCATAAGATGGGTAAGCTCATCATCCCGCAGATACCAAAGCCGGCCATTGCACTGTAAAATAAAATCCACATGCCTTGCTGCGTAAACCCCGACAACAGAGTCTAATATCCGTACCGGCCCCGGGCTTGCCTCCATGTCCGGCACTTCGTAACGGCGATACCACTGTCCTTGCCATGATGGCTGACGAGGGGTAAGGGCCCATAGACTGCTGTCTGTTCGGATAACAAAGTCCCGATATGCTGTAGGCAATACAGCTACAACATCATCAATAATATGCCGCGGGGCCACAGGGGTATGGTTGCCAAAGGGACTTATACCACGTTCAATACCCCAACCCCACAGGCTGCCCCCCTCCAATATAGCAAAGCGCCCATGGGAGGACACATAGGTTACAGAGTCTAATATCTGAGTTGGAATACCCCTATTGGTCACATTCCCGATACCCAGCTGTCCCTGCCAAGATCCGCCCCAAGTCCACAGGCTGCCGTCTCTTTCCAGCAGCACATTTGTACCGCCAATGTTGTGAAAAGTCTCGGTTTGCACTGGTTGGCTACGGGGGCGGGGAGGGGATAGGGTTCTAAAA
>Ga0123355_10004108_pt1 | contig 21095 bp, 8 predicted proteins | sample TergutEmb28metaG_3_FD_89872 | JGI IMG/M metagenome (GOLD analysis project Ga0123355, IMG submission 89872) | Embiratermes neotenicus P1 segment gut microbial communities from Petit-Saut dam, French Guiana - Emb289 P1 | ecosystem: Host-associated > Arthropoda: Insects > Digestive system > Gut ...
AAATAAAATACGAGTATAAAAGTTATTTTGGTACACATTTGTGTAAGTTGACCACTTGCTTATGTTGACCACTTTTTCAGGAACCGTCGGTGGTCAAGTTAGACAGGTTTTACTGTATTTGAACTAAAGATCTCTGTGTTCCCACTACAGAAGACATACGCAATTTAGCTGGGCCTCGCTGCCACTGTGATCACGTCATCCTATATTAAATTTGCGTAACTGGAATCTGTGTTGACAGATCAATTAATAAATAACTCCCTCCCAGAACAAGCACAACCGCCCTCTCCATTATTGAGTCGAATGGAAAATCATTTTACATGCCCTCGACATTTTTTTGTGAGAAATGAAAGAAACCGATGCACACACATTGCGCAAAATCATGTGCTGTACTGCAGTGAATCCCAATGGTGCTACCCTTGAAAAAAGAATTTTAGTACCAGTTCAGCAGCGCCGTGCAATTACAACGGCTACTGGGCTTTTCACAGAGTCAAATTACACGATGAGCTATCGACCAAATCCAATTTTATTCTCAATTAAATTGCACACACGCGCGCGCGCGCACACACACACACACACACACATATATATATAACGTGCTTGTTTGCACAGTTAAAGCGGGCAAGAAAAAACCACCAGGATGACGATTAATACCCTCCCCCCTCCAGAATTAATACAACTGTCTCAGCACCGGAATCAAATCCATAGCATCAAACCAGTGACGTTCCTTCGACGGCATGCTAAAATCCGAGAATCACAATAATAAAAACGTTCCACCATTACACGAACAACTGTTCATCAAAGAGTAGGGCAACGACATACCTTGGAATGACAACTAACGCACGTTCAAGAAATACACTACCATGATCAGAATACCTTGCCCATGGTTCCTACCTTGTGTCAGATGACTCCAGTCCACATCCCCATACCACATGCCTTTCAAATCTGTTGCAGACCATTCCATCTATTATTAGATCTCACAAGTGGTTATGCTTCTTCCAATAAAGACTTGCGACTAATATTTTGCAATTCTTCAGCCCTTTCGCGCGTACTACATACGTCGCCCATCTCGTCCTTTCAAACATATTCGTAAAAGTATCTGATGAAGATTGCGAATTATAATCTCATCGTGGTGTATTTTTTTCTGGCAACCTCTTTTTCACACATTCCCTCTCACGTGCAACCATTGGCTCAACCACATCCTCAATTCCTTTAAATATAAGTTCTTTCCATAGGATAAAATACCCGTACAAAGCAAAGGTTCAAATTACTAATCTGTATACTGTACCGTTTACGTACTGTGATGGCAGATTGGAAAACACAGGATTAGAGACTGTGAGGAAACAAGTATCATTCTCAGAACGAAATGCTCTCCTAATTCCTAACTTATTTCCTTCCCAAACATCTGAACGCTACACTTTCCAAGAACTTCTTCCCTACACTGACGACGAAAAATACATCAGGTATTTTCTGCGTTCAATTCTTTAATGACCTTACTCAGTGGAGACTTCCTGTGGTTAGCATTCCTTTATTACTCGTCCTGCATAGCTAACTGAAGCACGAAATTGTAAATGTGAAACGTCTTAAATATTCTACAAAGCGAAACGTACATTATTTTCGCGGCTACTGTAACTTTACGCCAACTTACAATTATATATTAAACCATAATTTGCGGTTCGCGCCGGGGCGTTAGTTTACTTCGTAATTTTAAAGGCGGAAGACAATACGAGGAAGACGCTGGAATCTTTAAAAGGAAGCACCAGGTTGCACTTTCTGGAGAACTCGCTTCGGAAAAGATTATGGACCTGTCATAAGGCAGACTACGTAATTATGTTAAATAAAAAGCTTCCGTATTATTCCCAATTAATGATCAAAACGCTCTCTCGTCTGGAATACATCTTCGTTGTAACGCAGTTTGTACTGTAAAGTCAGTATCGGTTTACATAGCAATTTTCAAGAATGCATTTGTCGCGTACATGTTGTGCAGGCCTATAACGTAAACAGTCCGTATGACGTTCCAAAGTTGGACCACGCTGAAAATCATACGAAGCCACTTGTCAGATCTGGACAGCACAATTTTCAGCACGTAATAAAATGACCAAAGCCGGCGCACCGTTTATTTTACTGTTATCCGTTTAAAGGCGTTGAATACGAGAGCTTAATCGTTTTTGGGACAGCTAATAGACGAGAAATTCTGAGCAGACCCCTCCCCCCTCCCCCAACACTCCCATACACCATACACAACGATAAAGCCAGAAAGGATGTCAGGGCTCAGCAATTGCAACGCGCGAGAGAGACAGAAAACGGCAAGTTACCATAGCAACCCCAACCACAGACCCTGGGGACGATAATAGGCATATCCCAACGCTCCCTTGCATTTTCAGAGTTTTTTTTTTCTCCCACCCATATCCAGCATCACACATGCACTCTTTTATGTTATCGCGGTACGTGTTCGAATTGCGTGCCCTTGCGTGCGCGAGCGCATGCACTTACAAACGATTGCCACCGACGTCATATATTACGAACGCTCAAAGCAACTGGTTTTATCAGTTTGGTGCCAAGGCTGATATAAAAAGCCCAAGCCGGTTTTAACAGCATTCTGCGATCGATTCTGTTAGCAGGGCCGCTACTCACATTTGGGGTATCAGAAAGACCAGCAGCATGGCGTAACAAACGCACAAACATGGCTATGGTGCGGGTTCACTGGCACAAAAGCTCCGGCCTCCCGTGTACTCACACTCCGATCGAATACCGCTGGTGAGACAGACGTTCGATTTCAGTGTATTCTTTTAAGGCCCTGGGGAGCACCGTCTCTGTCTTATGTGAATACCACCTCTATGTATAAAGCAAATCATCTAATTTGTACGCAACACGCTCACTGCCGAACTTCAACGTCAGTACTACCGTAACATATAAACAATGTTCAAAAATTACTCAGTAAACAACGGCAAACAGTGTTTCGACATTACTGGTCAGTGTCAGGATATTTTTCATGTTTAAAATAAATACTACACCTACGTCTAATCTGCGTAAGTCTGTATTCGTGTATTATGGATCAATGCCTGGTAGGCTGATGTAAATACCAACTAACGAATTAAAGAAACATTCTTAATTTTAAACTTTGACAGCCAAGCAAAAGACATGTTTGCCTATGAAGTATAGCAGCTTGGGCGTCTGTGAGATGGCCTGCCACACTAACAGAATCAGTTCTACTACATCGTGCAACGTGAACGCTGTGTTTTATGAACAAACATGTGTCCATCAAACAAGCAATGAAGTACTCGTATTTCCATAGAATTAAGGCGCTCACCTGCAGGTAGGGAAATACAAACCACTTCGTGGTGAATCACTTTACCATTTACGATACACTTGTGACTCTCAAATTCAACATAAGAAACGACGGATATATATATATATATATATATATATAACAGCAGCCTGAAGAGAACCATGCATGCTAGACGCAACACGTATACTCCTACAGGCGCTACAAAGAGCCTCATTCACCTACCTGAAGACTCTTTCCCGCTCTCTTTCCGCCAAGATGTCCTCGGGTGCAGGATGCGCGGGCGCCAGCAAGTGCGTGCCGACGGGGAGCGGTGGGTACCGCTTATTCCACAACATGTCAGGGGCCAGTTGAGAGTACAATCCAGGGGGCGGCAGGTGGTGGGGAACGGCGTGTGGGTGGTGATGCAAAGGGTGTGGGCTGAGAAGAGGAGGGGGCGGGGGCACAACAGGCTGGTAGTGCGCCTGGGCCAGAGCAAGGGCTTGAGCCTGCGACACGACGGCAGGGGCACTACTAGATGAAGGGGCCGTGGCGGCCGGGGCCGGGGGGTGCGACATGAGCAGCGTTTGATGCTGCACACTGTTGATGTGGCGGACGTGGGGCTCGGCCACCAGGAGCAGGCTGGGGTCCCTCCACACGCGCACCGTTTCTTGGGGCGTTGTCGTCAGCTTGTCACTGCTGCTCGAATTCGAGGATGAAGGTAGAAACAATGGTGGCGGCAACTGGCTGTTTTGCTGCTGAGAGGGTTCGTCCGAACTACTCAACGCGCTAGACCGAGACCCGGAACGCTCATCCCCGCTCCCGGATCGCAGCGAACTCACCCCCGAATCGGAGCGGTCGTCGGGGAAACGAAGCAAAGCAGTTGCCGAGGAGTCGATCTCCATCCTGCTGAAAGGCGAGGACGAGGACAGCGGTCCGTCATCGTCGTCTTGACTACTGGTCGCTGGCTGTCGCACGACCGGGTCGCCACTACTCGTCCTATCCTCCACAATCACCGATGGTTCAGACACTTCTTCTTGCACGGCCGTACCACTGTTGCACTTTTCTTCATTTTCACTTACTTTCCCGTCTAGAACCACACTACACCTACTACCGCCCCGGCCCCTGTCATCATCGGGATCCGAACTCACTTCCTCCTTGTTTTGAGTCCTCGAGTCAACAATCACACATCTATTATCCCCTTCCTGATCGGGTAACACCGCCTCCTTGACCTCTTCTTGTTCCTTAGGCTCGGCAGTAGCTGGCTGAGACTGAGGATCTGATGCCTCCTCACGCGCAGCAGGAATCTCCACCACGTGGGGTGGGGATGTGAGGACCTTCTTGCAACTCCTAAGCGCCGAGGTACGATGCAGGCAGTCCTCAACGCGCACCTGCACGTGACACCGTAGCTTACTGTTGTTCGCCTCTTCGAGCACCTTCTTCTTGGAACCACGCTTACTGCTACGCTTTTTGTTGCCCTTATTCTCTAGATCCTCCTTGTTAAAATCACTTGCGTTGCTGTTGCCTCGGGGTTTGGTAACGGCTTCGGCGTTCTTCCGTTTTCTGTCTGCCTTTGTCTTATGGTTTGTAGCTGATCCTCCTGTAACAAGGAAAGGATTCGTTGTAATGTACGCCTCAGTGCTTCACTGCTTACCTTGCCTCCGTGTAAATATGTGAACGACTACCACTGTACACACATAGCACAATGATAATTAATGCATACCCATTCAGTGGAGTAAGCCATTCTCAAATAACAAGGGGGTCGATGTACGTACAACAGAGTGAGGTGCGTTCGCGTAACTACTGTTGCGTGGAAACGCAGTATTACACAATCTGAGCGCCGTATTGTCATCTGTGGCGAGTCCGGCATGATTTTCGGGGGGAAGGGGGGAGGACTGACACTTAACACAAAATGTGTGTTTTGATTCTCTCTACGGCTGTTGTCTGAAACGAGAGCTGCGCTCTTGTGAGCTATTATGCAGCATCTACTTCGCGGCGGAAGCCTATAATCACGCTTTGTCTGAAACATTTCTCCTTCTAAGAATGAATAAGCGAGATACGATAAAAATGTATAGTGGTCTTCATGCAAGTTCCCGTCGGTCTTGTCAGATTTTCATGAAACTTGTATTTTCTTCGTGGATTTTCGAATATCAATTTTCATGAAAATGCGTGTAGTGGGGTCCGAGTTGTTCCACACGGAGAGATATAACGAAGGTAACAGATTTTCGCAACTTTGCGAACGCGCCTAAAATTTAATTCACAGTCTTTCTGCTTAAAAAAAATCACATGTAAGACCGGCAAATTCGACCAATCTGATTCGATTCGTTGCAACAGGCCACTTTCAGAACATCACGCCTTCTTTGCTATAAAGCGGAAGACAGTGGTTAATGTAACTCGGAAACTCAAAATCTATACTGTAAAACGGTAGCAAAAAATGATAAAAACACCCTCGTTTTGAAACCATTATGTTTACAATGTGTAATAGTAAGATCGAGATGGACGAAGCAGAAGACTTCTCCCACACACCCAGAACGCTTCTGGGACCCACCCATTCCTGTACTCAATGGGAATCTATGGCTCTTCCCGCGATGGTAAAGCGCACGTAGGGTAAAGCTGGCCATTCACCTCAACGTCCTGCCACCGGTATGAATGAGCGGAGCTGTAACTCCACTCCACATCCGCCTTCAACGTGGAGACATACTTGTGTACAAGGAAAACTTCATAGTTTGTTACAGTGCGGCCATATTCCAACATTTAAACGACCTCACAATCTGCTTCTTTTAAACTGAGTCATGTTCAGGTCTCAGAATCGTAACGGACACGAAACAGATGCTCATATATAACATTTAAAATCAGCACCAGAATCTACATAACACCGCCAACTAAAATACATAACCTTTTACAAAAATAAACAATCACAAGCAAAACTAACAATACCTGTACGCAACCCACGCTATCACGCCCGAAATGAAGAAACCACGAAGACTGATTGAGACAATACGCGTTTCTCTGACTCACTACATGCATCACCAAGTGAGTCAAACGTTTGAAATGCACACTTCACGTCAAATACTGGAAATTACTATATGTATAACAAAGCAATACTTTAGGCACGTCATATTTTCGACAAGCACATTCCACTAATAAATCATTTACTAATTGTTCGCAGTCACGTTCATTTGAAAACGGTTCAACGATATTTAATTAACAACAGACAACTCTGGTGAAGTGACGACACGAGCAATCCTGCAAGTGGCGAGGAGCAGCCGAGATTGCAATGGAGCAAAACCAATTGCACAGCAGAGCGCTGATCTCGATTCATACACGTGGCCTCTTTTCTCTGTCTTGGTTGTCAAAATTAAGCTACTTAAGAGTACAGAGACTCTCTTTGATTGTTGCGAATACCACGGCAGTTTTATCCCACACAAAACCTGAATCCGCCGGGCCATCACGCGACAACTGCGGTACTGAGGGCAGCGATACAAGAAACGCGCGGTACAGAACTATCCTTCCTGCTACTATACGAACGTCCATAAAATTTGGTTGGTTTACACGAGAGCCCGATATACCGCAGTACGTTACGTAACATGTCGTTAGGTACAGAAAACGCAATTCGAATGAATGTCACGAAATGCAGTTACCTCAACAAAGATATAAAAACCTGAAACGATTACAAACAGTTCGAATTGCACGCAATCGTAACTAGCGTAAATGGGGCTCCGACTCATACTTGGGAGTTACAGAAGGAAATCGACGTCACCAGAATAATCAAAACTCCTGCTAAAGTATGCAACGTATTTCAGTGTATACCTGATACCGAAACTTAACGACACATACCCTACGAAGAATACACAAACAAGTTTCTTAGATCTTTTATTAATACAGTCGACAGGTCTAGGTAGAGATTCGAAGGGACGCTTATGTGTACTTCTGATGGTGTATGTGTTCATGCTGTTCTGAAATCAAATTCGACTAAATATTCACCGAAGTTTCGGTGAACCTACATTCACCGCAGTCTACAATGCAGATCGACGCATTAGGCTCAATCGAAATGTTGATAAATTTCACACACATGACAGCCCTGTAACCCCACAGTCATCGCCGTAAGAGCTTCGTACCTTACACACGCTTAAATTGTCTTAACCAACAAGGATACGGCCGGTGAGACGTGGCATGCAGCGTAATTACAATAAATACGCGACGACCCGCAACACCTCTGTTGAAAACCCCATGGGATGGGAACCACGTAGATCTAGGTGCAAATCGGATAACAACATGAAGAGACGCACACGAAAAACTCACCTCCTTCGTCCAGTGACCTCGAGAAACCTACAGACGTTCTTCTACAAATCCCCGACGTCTGCAAAATTCAATTGAACTTGCCGAAGATGCGATGGCGAGATTTTGGTGATACGAATACGAAATGGATTTACAACAGACGAATAAGAATGCAGTGCCCATGAAAATGTGCACAATTTACTTAAGTTGCATGTTTGGTAACGCGCCCTCCAAATACAGCCCCAAGTTAAGACAAGCTACACTGTACATGCCACAAACGAGTACGCGCGTTACTTCAGTGTTCAAAGGTCCTGTAACATCAAGGCCCAATCGGAAATACTGAAGGTGAAGATTTATGGCCTACAGATCGTTAACCCTTCCCACACGACAAAGGAAGCAAAAAAAAATGAATGACTATAAACTTTCCATTTCGTGTCCACTGGCAGTAACTTGTTAACCTGGTCGGAAGGCGTGTATGCAGTGTCCCCACCCTTCACATGACCATGGAATTCTATCGATCCGCATCCACTTCCCACGTACCTCTTAAAAATGCAAGTGGATACAAGTGCCAAAATTGTACACACGAAATAAATTCAAACAATGCACGGTGTAATAATAGTAAATTAACCATCACCTAAGTTCTGAGTGACAGAATATGACGCTAAATCTCTGGTCACAGAAACTAAAGGATACATAAAGGCTTTGATCAGCAATTGCCATCTGACACAATCAAGAGCCACCACAATCCTGTTCACGACTGTGCAGTTCCGAAAAGTTGTCCTCGTGTCTACGAACGCTACCAAGTAACAGGGAGGTCAGAAAAAATAAAACAAAACATCCACCTAATCACCTACACATTAGCCTCCTAAGCCTTCACAGTCGGAACCCTCCAAGAGACGTTCAGGATGATTGCTTCTTACTATGATAGGATTCACAAATTCCGTGTGAATCTAACCAAACACAATCCTGTTACCACCTACGCATTTCCAAACACTGCCCTCCAAAATCAGTGCAAATTGTACCTCTTCCAACTTACGCAATTTCCACGCCTCACACAATTCTTCCATGATGTCAAGCTTAACCGACTGACGCAGCAATTCGCACAAATGAAAAGAAGTGTGACGTGGAGTTGATAATGCACAACGGCATGTAAGGCAGTACCGTCATGACTACTAACGCAAAACAGCCACTAGGGTCGAGATTAAGAACGAGTGGAACTAAACCGCTAATTCTACCTGCAGTCATAGCGTGGGCAGGGTCAATATTACCTTGTCCTCTTACTCGCTGACTGAAATGCGCTGCAAGATACGTGAATTCGTTGTCTTAAACCGACTTCCAGTCACAGGCGGCTTGCTGTGGTAATGACAAGCTACAATTGTGAGCAATGAATAATTGTTTATTCCATGCTTCCTGCTAAATTTCTTAGGAATCTTCGAACCATCTAACCAGAACATACAGTAATAGTAATTCTGAAGAGGAAGCTTGAGACACTAAAGAAACTTCAGAGCCTCATAACCGAAGATGTAAAAACTTGCAATGGAAATTCAACCATGTCTTCTTACGTGGTCCAGCTACCGCACTGCACTTCACAAACTCTAATTAAACCAAATGCTTTCGAAATGTATGTACGTGTGCGTGTGTTGGATGAGCAAGAGGAAAAAGGCTTAGTCGGACGTCACATGACTGCTCAGTGTTGCACGCAAAAATCACTCATCCGTTGTACAATACGGGTGTTTAATCGCGTAACGGCGTTTCCTTGCAAACCGACTCTCACCACACGTATGCGAATTGGCAATATTGCTAGGATCGGGAAGGAATGCTATCCCGATCTGCCAACAGCCAGTCGACATAAACGCATGACATACACCAAATGCTGCATATACAGCGTGGTACCCCCTGATAATGAGCAGTAAGCCTGCTCGAAACATGTAGAGGTTAATTACTGATATAAACTAAATGTAAATAGTGAATCCTGTTGGTTCTTATCGTATGGGTTTTTGGTAGAATATGAAAGTTGCCTGCAGTAAATGGACTTAAATTACACCGAGCAAGTGCATGACTTGCAGTACACAGTTTTAGACTACGTCTGTTCTGCTATAGACGACGAATTCTAGGTGAGACATCCTACTTAGTTACGATGACAGTCGAAAGATGCGTCACTGCAATGCCTCAGTTTGTAAGACAAAAACCTCTTGTTTCACACAGAAACAAGTATTCAATGAAATACAGTTGCCTGAATTCTGCTGTGGTCTGTTTCAGGAATATCCAACGTAACTAAAAATGTAGCGATCAAACATCTCCTATTTTCCACAACATGCATGAATGAAGATGGATTTTTCAAGATATTAGCAAACTTAATGTTTTGCCGAACGAGGCCAAAACGTTCACCGTTAATCCAAACGTTCGGCACTTCTTTGACAAGAAAAGCGAAACCATTTCTCGGAATAATAAAGTGCTAAATCACTACTTCTCCGCGACTGACGAATAAAACAACAAATTAGTTCAAATAAATTACTAAATTTAAGGTTCCGCAAATCAAAAAAAGTTTATATTGCGCCACGAGTCATGTTCAGTTTATTATATTACATAGACACAACCAACAAAAGTTTAATGTGCATTTAATAAATACGTGCGTTCTACAGGTCGATCTTTTTGCTCAATGCCAAAAAAAAGGTCCAGCCACTACAATGAGTATAGGCCAAGTGTTTGGAAAATACGAACTGCATAACGACGACTAAACGCTGCTTAAAGCATTTGCGAAGATGTAGTGCTTGTCCATATCAGTGACATGGCATGCTCTAAAATCGGCTGCATCAGTGTCATGTAAGAGTATTCAGTTCTAAACTTTTCACTTGTTAATTAAACGATGCTATATCATCAAAACTGTTGAGGCCACTTTAAGAACTTAAGTTCTACGACGCCACTTTTCTATTTCGGAACGAATAATACCATGAATATGTTTGTCGGACCGTGCATCATCGTGATAACTGAAGAATAAAAACCAACAAGATGTCACTTATTAATTTATTGTACTTCTTATAGGCTCAACATGTTTCGCGCACTACTATGCCCATCATCAGGAGCTCGCGACTATAATGGTGCTTTAGCCTGCATCCCGGACACTACTCCAGCCTACCCGCATCTAACTTCCAACCTACAGCAAACCGAGAACGAAACGACCAGTGTGGTAATCAACATTACAGTCACGAGCTCCTTATGATGGGCATAGTAATGCCCGAAACATGTTAAGCCTATAAGAAGTACAATAAAATAATGTGAAATCTAGTTGGTTTTTATTCTTCAAATACCATTCATACTTCAAACAAAACCATGTCACACTACGTGACTTCGCCACATGCCTAGCATACCCCACACAACCGAAGATATGATAAACACACGGTACAGACTTTGCGTACTAATCATAAGGAATGTAAATTTATGTTAATTATAGTATACATCAAATAAGGTGCACTTCTGGGAGCGTTGGATACATTAACAAAACCATTCCGACTCCCTCCTCCCACGGTACTAAAAAGGAACAGTAATAAAATACAATAAAACAACACACAGACGAGCTAAAGTTGGCAACTTGGAAAGCTTGCAAGAGTTCGGGGAAAGGGGAGTGGCGGTGTATCCTTTTGTTGTTGTTCAGTTCCCCTACAGCAGCATTCCCCTTCCAACGCCAGGAAGTGTGACTGCCCGCTCGCAAGGCTGTTTATCCGGGCAAGACAAGATAATGTCTGGGAACAGCAGTGGAGTGAGGTAGCTGTCGGGTGGACAGAGACAGACAGAGAGGAGGAAGAAAGGAGAGAGATGAGAGAATTACACTGCTCCTCATACCACTGTCCAGGGCCAACAGCCAGTAACCGGTCGCACAGTATAAAGACCAAACACTGGGGGATGACCGTTCGGTGAAGGGCATTTGAAGGGCAAAGGCAGCTCGCACACTACAAATCCTATTTCCACTCAAAGGGAGATGTCACTATCCTTGTCACTTATTTAGAAATGTCGCTGGTTCTGGTGGGACACAAAACGATAGCTATTCGAAACTCGGAGCATTAAAGTTACACAACTGTGACCAACACCGTCGCACGAGTTTCGATATCCAGCTACTGAAGAAATCTTAACCATCCCCAGGTTATCGCCTTGATAACAAAATCGCACCCACTAAAAGCAGTTTAAATCACAGAGAAACGAACGAGCTCATCACTACCTCGAACTGCCGATGCTTTTAACCACACGTCACGAAACATTGCCACATGAATACGGTTCATATTTTCACATCCCCACTTCCCGAGTAGTTAGTCTCAGCCCCCACACCCCAAAGTAACACATAACCTGCGAGATTTTAGGCTCTGCCACTGGTGTTGGCAGGCTAACCGTGTTCACTTTAATTTTCACTTTCCAGTCTATTACTCGAGTATTCATTCTAATATCCTCCCCCCTTGGCTCAGAAATTCCAAGCAGTCTTCTCTCATGAGGCCTGACTAAAACTAAATATGAATTCACATACGCCCCCTGTTTAAATTAGTTCTTGATTGAAATATTAAGATTAGAGAGACTTTTTTGGGTGAGGGGGGGATCTCATGGGAAGAAACCAAGTTATCCTTAAGCATCAAAGGACGTAGCACCTTTACGTAATAGCAAAACATCAAAAGTGACGAAAATTCCGTGCCGGTGTCATCTCTACATCACACTCTTCCGCCTTTATTGCTTTCTCAGTACTTAATATTGTAACTAACCACCATTAGCACTACAGTGCCAACAGTCAGTCTAGCTAGTGCCAAGTCGCATCCAAATACATCCCCTGTGGGCATGAGGCCAAGTATTCCGACTCACACCACATCAATAAGACTGAACAATCCCACACCTCCCTGCAGTGGCAAACATTTCGATTGAACGCCCTCGGCCTCCCTTTGACGTGTGGAAAAACATTCCTTCAAGGCAGCGTTCAAAAAACATGCACTAGCAGTTGCATGGCATGTGGCGCTTATGGGTGAGGAGAGGGGGTGTATAGGGTCTTCGTGGGGAAACAGGAGGGAAGGAAACCACTGGGGAGACCTAGGCGTAGATGGGTGGATATTAGGATGACTCTTCAGGAGGTGGGATATGGGTATATGGACTGGATTGGGTTGGCTCAGGATCGAGACAGGTGGCGGACGCTTGTGAGTGCGGTAATGGACCTTCGGCTTCCGTGAAATGCGGGGAATTTCTTGACTAGCTGCAAACCAGTTAGCTTCTCAAGAAGGACTCTGCACTATGGAGTAAGTAAGTAAGTAAGCAGTTACAAGGGGCATGGGTCCAAGAAGTCTACCCTTAACGAAGCATTCCGCGCCTAACAAGGGTACCATAATTTTTTAATATGAAAGTGCACAGACAGCGCGTGAGAACACTGCTTGGCGAGTAAGTTTAAACAATGATTAACGTTTTAAAGCCTGGTGGTTACTTCATGCACCACAAACCTTAAACATACAGAAATTCCACGTTCTACCCACGTAAAGTATTTAGACCTATATGTTTTGTATGGATCTCAGAGGAAAAAGCTATTCTTTCTCTGTACAGCGTGGACTGGCTTTTACAAACGAAACGGATGGTGTCTTCTGCGCGGTACGAAATGGGACTTTAAATAAAAGATTACGTTTCGTTCCTGAAGGGTTAAATAACATGAAAAATAACACAATTTTGTGAATACAATCAGAATGCGTATTGTGCACTTAATATTAATAAGACGATTACGTCAAGATACAAAGGAAATAAGTACCGCACGTAAGCTTTAAAACAGAAACAAACAAAAATAATCAAAGCAAAAGATCATCAGGAAAACCAAAGTTCACATTCTAATATTTGAAAAGTGGGCATAAATTGTGATGCAGGGCACGCTGAACTTGCTCAAGATAGAGCCCGATACACTACTCCAAGATAGCTCTTAATGAACCATAGGGTTCCATGGTAATCGTTAAGCCCTCAACCTACTGGAATGACCAGCAACTGCTAAACGAACACTAAAAACTGATCCTGTACCACGTTACGTGCGCCTCTAACTGCAGCGCTTTCTTTCCGCCACTTACGTACTCAAGTGACAGCACGATTCACCGTTTCGGAAGGGTTCCCCAGATAGACTTGTACCAGCAGCGCATCCAGCAACCATCCAATGCTAGTGAAATGCCCGGGGGATAGAGCGGCGCGTGGGCAGGCAAAGAACCAAAATAACGATGATACAGGATCAGCCGTTTGCCAATGTTCAGACTCGCACTGCTGTCGAAAACATTCACTGTCGCAAAAGCTATACCAAGGCGTGAAAAGTTAAAAGAAAAAGAAACATAAGCTTCGCTGCTAAACTGATGTGTGAAACACACTCCAGGGGTCCACGTGCTGTACAAGATGAACGACTAAATAACACTCGGAAACGCCAAATATTTTCGGCACAGTACACTGAACGCTGAACACACCGTGTGTTTTATATGCCACGTTTCAGCAGGGCTCTGGACATGGGCACACAACGCCTCACTGTAGAAACTACCCTGTTACGAACAGATACAGTGATTTGGACACATCTATATGGCTCCAGAGAAGACCCACTGGAGGCGAAGCAATTATGAACACGACAGTGGCCTTTCTGGTTCCACAAAATGTAGAGCACTGCTAGGATTGACTAAGCGAATGCTACGTCCGCAACATGAGTTAGATAGGCCTACTAATTATTCCCAGCGATAACTAACATCCCAGTTCTGCCATGCATTCAGGGAAGTCCCTGATTCCAAATTCAGGCCGCAGACAAGATACCCTGTGGTCCTTCGTGGTTTTCCTAATCACTTCAGACAAACGCCGGCCTACGGTCTTAAATTAGGCGATGATCAATCCTTTCTCACTCCTTCAAACAAATTCACAAGATGGGACTACATATGATGTACTCAGTTACGAAGTACACAGATTTTACCCAGCCGTTACTTGCTTTCAAAATGTCACGTTTCACAACGCACGCGTAAAAGTAATTTCTGTAAACGGAACGTCCCTGTTGGTGTAACATTCATGATGTGCATCCATCTTGTCAATCACACACAACACATTCGTAATCGTTTATTATCTGGCAACTGGTTTCAATCTCGGGTACAGTTCGTCATCAGAGTGCGTTGGGTGTGATAACATGGATATACATAATAGAAGTAATATCCTTAATGTCCATAAAAACACGCCATTTTAGGCCTATTGGAAAGAAGTTTAAAAACGATAAACAGCATGTGTGCAGATATCCCACACCGAATTATCCAAATGTGAAATATTTCAGTGAGTCGGACAAAACGTTATTCACACCCCCTCCGTAAAGTACGGCTTACACAGCACCGATTTACACGAACGTCCTAATTAGTCAATTTCTGTGGCTATCAGCTTGCCGAATTTAATCCAACTGATCGAACAATTAACACTTTGGTAACACCAACAAATGCACAATTCTACATTTGTGCATTTGTCGGTATTACCAACGTTTTAATACACCATAACGCACGGAACGTACAATTAAACAGCGCACGAACAATACTGAAAATAGGGCGAATTGTCATTTATGCCCAGAAGTGCAGGTTTCAGTGCACTGATTTTCATAAAACGCGGTATTATTCAATATCACGTGTAGATCTACTTCGAACTGCACCCAGGTCGATCATCACGCATGGAGAGTACATGTAGCAATTCATTTAAGCCCTTCAATAAAGTAAGACTATCACTGACCTGATCTTCACGAAATCTCCTGCTTCCTCAACAACTTATTATGAACAACCCTTGTGTACTGAATTTCATGATGATCTGACACAAGGTTTAGTCGTGACCACTATGTCACAGGCGGACGAACATAGTCTCCACGTTAAAGCGACTTATTTTTTCACTCCGCAAAGAACCAATGAACGCCCCCCATCGTTATAACCACCGACTTTACGACTCCAAATGTACACACAGTATTGTGGAGTGTAAGAACACTACTTATGTAACACAATTACTTTAATTACGTCTTCGAGATTCTATGATGTCAAGGTTAATTTGGTCAAGTGAATGGAGATATTCTTGGTATGGGCAGACTGGAACAAGATGGCCGCTCAACTTTCTCTGCAAGATCGTAAAAAGTGTGCCTAACTTTCGAATACACCAAGGACACACACACACACAAAACAGAAACTAGCCATTACGAAAAGAAATCTCAACAGAATACAATCAGGGATCTTACAAGCACTGGATTGGCCAGACCTCAGAACTCGAGACGTCCATGAAATTACGGATGTGTTGTGCTGAAAGGGGCACACCAAGTGTGGAATGAGTGTGTTACTCACGGGGACCACTTACCTCCCAAGCAGTTATGTCACGGAAGTTAATAGGTTCTGCTCAAAATAGCGTATATGCGGTAGGGGGTGGAGTGATGCGCCCGCACCGGGCAGCATAGTCAACGGGACGGCAGACTTGGCGGCGAAATGAATGTTTTAAACGAAATTTTTGATTTTCAGTACTCTGTAAATTCAAATGACTATATATATATAGGTGGTATATATATATACACACATGTATATATATACACACATGTGTATATATATATATATATAATAAGGAAATCCTGTAACTAATTACAATTTCTTAACTTCATAATTTGCTAGGTGCTGCTATTGTGATTACTCGCCCAGGGCAGCAAAAAAACCTAGTTACGCCATTGTCTGTTAATAAACAGGAACGCTTCGCTCTACGGTATTTGTCGTCGGGGAGTTGACATATAGCTTGGATCGAGGAAACTAGGTATATGATATGACTGCATTACAGCAATGAGTATCAAAATTGCGCTATTCTGGGATGTTACGCCGTTCAGTCTGGTAGACGGGTGCCAACGTCACCCGCATATAAAGCTACGTAGTATCATCACAGAACATGGTAACATTGAGAGAAAAAAAAAAGTGAAACCCACCTGAGAACCTCTTGTAAAAAGGAAAACTTGGAATACGTAGGGGCACGAGAACGTGCCCTTAAAGGAACTCGAACGGAACCACGTCCAATGTGTTGTCGAAACTATCATTATAGTCAAGCGAGCTCACAAGATATAACTAAAAATCACGCTGATATAACTCCATTCTTAACCGTGGTATGGAAATGTAACATGATTAATGTGTTTACATGACATGAAGTCTTCTTCGGCGCCATATGTTCAGATTCGTAGTTAACGTAAGATATCCAAATTTCCTCACAGGGGTTTCAATTCCGTTCGGCGTTCGTTCGTTACACTGCGGTACATTTCCCACCAAGTACATGTCAGTTCTGTAAGGTTCTCAGAGCGGAGACGGTTCCCCCATACAGCATGGCTTTACTGTTTCTTACAAGACACAGTGTGTTCGCTTCACCGCACTTAAATATAACTCGTGTCAATTTGTCTTTAAATGAAAGCATAAATTATGTCTAATCTAATATCCGATATATCAGTTTCTTATGAAAACCCACGTGATACCACAAGCTAATCGCCACTTCCTTCCTATGTATATACAAGAGTCTGCTTTCGGTCACACACACACACACGCAGACACACACTCGCAATCACACACATTCATTTCAGTTAAGACTGATACAACACGATTAGAACCGACCGTCATTCCGTTTCGCATTGCTTGTTTATATTCTTCAATTATCGTGCAATTCGAAAACAACGCTCTGCGAATATAATGTTCAGACAATATTGCAATTAAAAAAAAAACTGCAACTGTAACACGTAGGAACCACACGGATAACAACTGCCACTAGCACAACGAAGACGCATGAGGCAACACAAGAGGTCACAATACTTTACTCCACAACACCAATCCTTAAAAAAAACCAGAATCTTGCAACGAAATAACGTACACATGATTTAAAATAATAGAAATATCCGATACTTGTACACAAATAAAACCGAAAAAGGCTCCTGTTAAAAGGCCTAAACCCACAATTCACTAAGAATATGCAATATCTGTCTCATTTACAACTGAACTTACTAAAAACATACTGTATGACGTCAGACCACAAGCTACCTATGCTATATACGTAGTTATACTAGGAACATTAATATTAAAATAAGCCGAAAACAGTGTTATTAACCATCTCATACCACTGTAAGGAGAACAGTTAAACAGTATCGGATTTAGGAGGCTTTCAGCGTTTTAAATATTTCACTAATGGACTCAAATTACGTACATACTATCTCTGCATTGGGCGATGCGAGATTCGATTCCCGGAAGGAGCTAAATGTCCAGACTGGGGCACTGAGGTCCATTAATTCCCCTATTCAATGGGTAGGGGGCACTCTCCGCCGAGGATAAGGCGTTTGGGGCGTGAAGGTGATCACTCGCGTCTTCTATTTAGTGCCCAAGTAAAGATTAAGTATTACATGGATACGTATACTCCTCGTACACACACACACACACACACACACACACACACACACACACACAGGCTCGCACGTTTCCATCATATGACGCAGCGTCAGACTTGCGTATGCACCCCACTAGTCAACGCCTGTTCGCCTTCACAAGCACCTTCTCAGTGCCATTATTTGAACCCCCTTGATGTCCCGCACAAGCGCCATTTGTGTGTTACTGTGTGTTCTTTGCCATAACTCTTTTCTAATAGCAGTGCTGTTTTAATAATAAGTATTTACGAAACAGTGCCTGGATTTAACTCAAACCTACTTTCAATAATCCGGTTCCAGAATCACAGCAGCGTATAAACAGTTAACATGAAATTACCTCTTTTTTTAACTGCGGAAGAGGCAGGGCAGACTGAATGGGACGGAAAAGCGTTTCCTTCAACTTTTTCGGGAACCACCTTGCACTCGTAAACTCTATGCTCGCAAAATGACTCGATGGCTACTGCCAACAGCAACTTAAAAAAAGAGAGAGAGAGAGAGACAAAGACAAAACTTGGGGGGGAAAAAAAGTGTAGGCGCTATGTCTTTCGACATATCACTTTCTTAGTTTCTCTTAAGCAAGCAAAAATAAAACGGCAACATATTTACACATCTCCCATCAATGTGTTTTCCGGTTTCAGTATACGGATTATGAGCTGGTGTCGGTAAGGGGCCTGTTTCCATGCTAAGCAAGAGCAACAGAAGGCTTCTCATTAAACTGTGTCAGGGCTTACAAGTACTGGTTCGCGCGCATATAGTCAGTCACCTATTCACAGTCCAACTTTCACTACTGAAATGACGTTTGTGACCATTTCAGGATTTTAAAGAGTTTCGTTCCCAGTCAGATGGAGAGCACCAGTAATGACAGTGATTTAATTCAAAAGTACAAGGGGGAACGCCAGCCTACTGATCTCGGAATGAAGTCTATTTACGAAAGTTATTATTACACTCTCAGCTAATGCTTATTCAAGGAGAATTTACTATTTTAATATTCAGCACTCATGAGATGAGGGGACAACTAGAAACATATGCAGACGTTTCAATGGAAAACTTCCAAAGACACCGGTGTACAAAAGCAAAATAAGAGGATCGTTCAAGAACTAATTACGAACTGAAACGGGCCACAAACACAATACATTGCAGACATTCTCCACAAAAGGAAAGCGGGATCGCCGGGAAAGTGAAGGAGACTGTATTCATCAGAACAGCACAAGTCATCGGTTAACGGCGAACTTCAACGTGAGCTCAGTGTTGTGTGAAACGACCGTATGCAAATACAGCACAATCAACAGCACTATTCACATGTTCCCAAATGTTCAAGCGATGTGCGTGCTAACCTAACACGCAAGACACCAGGTCCAAACCAAACCATCGCAACTACTAACACAAATTATAAAAAGTCTGTCAATTGCACTGAAAGGCCGAGGGTTTACACATGTGAGAGAAAGCTTTCTAACCAGAATGTGATGATTCTGTCAGAAGCGATAACAATACTTTATATGTGCAATTTGGTCCTGTATATTAACAAAGTTTGTTACAAATCATGTGGATATAGCTGACAAGCTGATGCTAAAACCCCGAGAAGAAGTATTCTGCTTTCTCCAACTGTGCGTTGAAGTTTAGAAGTACTTAAAACACACAATATACTTCAGGTTCAAGGGACCACAGGTCACGCCCTACGTGAATCACGAAATCGTTCCATTTCCGCACGTTTTACTCGGTTCACTGACCGGCTATACACAGCGAACAGGAAATTCGAAGTAAAAGATTTAATATAGTTTATAGGCATTCGATAAGTCGTTACAGAACTCTTCTTGTCCTGCCCGCCGTCCAGCAGCTAATCCCGACCTAGGTTATTTCGAACAAGCCAACATCTAAACCACGAACTGTTCGTAACATAAAACGTTTCCTATATTTATGTCCACACCATGAAGACATTAGTGGTGGAAGAAAACCAAGACACAGTTTAACTTCAACGCTAGCTACAGGTCAACAGGGTCAAATTATGTTGCATTTATCACAGCAGTGGCTATGAAAAGTACAGTCATACAGGATGTGGCGTCGAGCATGTCCGCAGATAGGTACTGTAACTTCGGGGGGAATCTGCTTTCTCCATGTCGGTAGAGATAGCAGCAGGTTCCTCCAAAAGGTTATGTGCACAAAACCGCTTCTGGGTTACATCAGTTCAAAAGCCCGCTTAAAAGCAGAGAATGTTAACTCTTCAGGAACGTAACTCCACAGTACCTAATTCTTTTGTTTCCTTAAATACATCCTTACATTCGTCTTTATTTATTGACCTGCCAACTTCCTGGCGGAACCTGCTAAGTAACACAGGCTTATATCCGTCTGTTGACAGGCCCATAAGTTTATTACTGCAATTATTTAAATCAGCCCACAACCAGCCTATATTGTGAAACAGTTGCGTCCACATTCCTCTTAGGCTGTAAAGTCGTCTATTTTTGTGGACACGTACCGACCGAACGCCTTCAGAATCCCAAATCTGGCGGCGATGACCAGTCCGTAACTACACACTGATATCAATATTCCATCTACACTGCGTCTCTAATTACTATCACCTGTTCATAAGTGTTAAGAATGAAACAACGCTTGCATTTCTCAACTCATCCATGCGTACTGCACGTCCCGCCTTATCATCCGTGTTGCTTTTATCTCCCTAAAATTATGAAACTGCTCATTATTACATTTCCCCATTCCCATCCTACAACTTTTCGCAATGTTTTCCTCGCCATCCGGTTTATAATTCAGTCTACAATCGGTCTGCCCCTAATGACCGTATTTGTGACGCATCGCACCACACGATGGGACGCACGGAGGAGACATAATTTCGCGCATTCTTAACCCCGCCAATACATTAATGTAAGTGGTTAGCTTCAAATTCCAGTTGCCTAGGTTATCTGAAATTAAGCATTAATACCAACTGGTCAGAGTGCAAACGACTGGCCATCTCGACACACGTTTTCCTTGGTTTCCTTGTGTCTAAAAGCGAATGCTGAGATGGTTCCCAAGATTCCAAGTTGCCACTACATGTGTCGCATGTAGCCCTCCCGACTTAAATTTAGTAGTAACCAATTTCATGTTTTGTTTACATGTAAAATAACCACTGCCACCGGGTAACAACCCAATTGCAGTAAA
>Ga0123355_10004109_pt1 | contig 21095 bp, 22 predicted proteins | sample TergutEmb28metaG_3_FD_89872 | JGI IMG/M metagenome (GOLD analysis project Ga0123355, IMG submission 89872) | Embiratermes neotenicus P1 segment gut microbial communities from Petit-Saut dam, French Guiana - Emb289 P1 | ecosystem: Host-associated > Arthropoda: Insects > Digestive system > Gut ...
GAAGGGGTTATTGTAAAAAAGGGTAATAAGACGCATCAATATCATTATAACCAAATTGCTGGTTTGCAAGATCAAGCTGGAGATACCAGTACCTTCATAGTTGGCGGTGGGGTAATTGGAGCAATAGGTGCAGGTATTGCGGCAGGTGTTAGTAGTGCTGCAAAAAGTGCAATCAACCGCAAAAATAAAAATCGCCCCATAACAATAGTAACCAACACAGTGTCATTGCCGGGAGTAAGTGTAATAAAGTCAGCAGGTGATATACTATCTGGGGTATATACAGAGTGGTATATCAAATATTACGGTATTACAAAGGAAAGTATAGCAACAACGAACTTATCTTTTGGTGATAAACTAAAATTAACACAGGGTGTTTTTGAACATTCGCGCCGCCGCGACACGGTTTCTCTTGGGTTAGCAGATATAACAAACCTAGAAATACGTGAAGATAGCGTGATGTTCTTTGGACTCAACGAAAAAGGTAAAGACAAATGCCTAATTGATATAAACATAGTACATGTTCATAATGTCGATTTATTGTTTGAAATTGTGGAGATGTGCAAATAGAGTAACATTGACAATATCTATTGCATAGAATATATTATGGGATAGAAGTATAAAGTTTTACAATAATAAACTGAGCAGGCGATAAACCATCATTGGTTTATGGGGCTGGGCTGCATATGCAGCAGTAGATGTCATAATGGCACATCAACGGGACAGTAATTGTCCCGTTGATGTGCTTTTTTGTTTAAATTTTACCCAAGGGGGATTGAATATGAAAAAATCAAACGAACAAATAGCTATAACTGTAGCTCGCAACAGCATAATTATTAATATATTTTTATCTTCATTCAAGTTATTTGCCGGGATATTTGCAAATTCTACTGCAATGGTTTCTGATGCAGTTCACTCTTTTACTGATCTTATTAGTACCGTTATCGCAATAATCGGGGTCAAATTAGCAAACAAGAAACCTGATAAAGAGCATCCATATGGGCATGAGAGGTTTGAATGTGTAGCCACTCTGATTTTATCCCTGCTTGTACTCTTGGTAGGTATTGGCATCGGATGGGCTGGCTTGCAAAGGATTATTAATAGCGATTTTAATGGTTTATATATACCAGGCATTCTTGCTTTGATTGCAGCTATTGTTTCTATTGGAGTAAAAGAAGGCGTTTATTGGTACGTACACACGGCAGCAAAAAAAATAGATTCTAGTGCATTAATGGCAGATGCTTGGCATAGTCGTATAGACGGTCTTTCATCAATCGGTAGTTTTTTGGGAATATTGGGTGCGCGACTTGGGTTTCCTATTTTTGATCCTATTGCCGCAATTATTATATGTTTATTTATAATAAAAACAGCAATAAAAATCATGCAAGACGCTCTTGGGCGAATGACTGATAAGGCGTGTGACGACGAAGTGGTAAATGCAATGCGAAAAGTCATATTAGCACAGGAGTTGGTAGACGGCATAGAAGATCTACGTACACGTGTATTTGGTAGTAGAATATATGTAGATGTGGATATAAATGTATCTGCTGCGCTTTCGATTAATGAAGGTCACGTGATAGTACACCGTGTGCATGATGCAATCGAAAAGGATTTTCCCAAGGTAAAACATTGTATGGTACACGTTAGCCCATCCGAGGTTTTATAATAAATCATCCAACAACCGTTTTATGTTTTGCACAGTTTTTTTGTTAATAAAATGTTCGATTTTTTCGACTTGTTCCAACTCGTTGTCTGATTTATTTATTAAGCATAAAAATTGGTGAAGGACATCATGTCTAAAAACCAAATAACTACCAAGCTCTTCACCGGTATTTGTGAGTTGTATGTGACCATATTTTTCGTATAAAACCAATCCTTGTTTTTTTAGGTTGCTGACCATCTTTGTTGCAGAGGAAGGGGTTACGTTAAGTCTTTCGGCAAGAATGCCGATTCTTACAATTTCGCCATTTGAATAAATCCTAAATATCATTTCTAGATAATCTTCCATTGATGTAGTAATGGCACTGTCTTCGAGCAATGCGTAGCCTTTTAGGGTATAAAATTTATTGTTTCCAGGCATATATTCCTCCACATAATACCAATCTCATACCGATTCCAAATTAAAACCTGTTTGACAGAGCGGCGGCTTGAAACGCGAAGCAAGCGTTTCAAGCGGTTTTGCCGCGATAGGCAAATAGGATTTTAATTGGAATCGGTATCAGAAAATTACGTCGACAACATAGCGACAATCAGCGGCATTAGGCTGTTTTTCGCTATGTGTTGTCGACGATGAGTTTCGAGATTGGTATAAAGTAACAAGTTGAGACAAGTTGGCATAAGTTAGCGTAAGGAAAGAATGTTTCCTTACGCTAACTTTATTATGTGGAGGACGATTTTATGTTAATGCCAATATTTTCTGGGCTGATTGTTTCTATAGATGCGTTTTTTATTGGGATTTCTCTGGGATTGCAAGAAAGATGCAAATTTATGTATCTTGTCATAATCAATGCGTTTCTTATGGGGATGTGTATTTTAGGTTTTTTTGTTGCGAGTCATATATATGCTGCTATACCAATTGATCCGGATATTGTTGTCGGGTTTGCATTTATTGGCCTTGGAATGTGGACTATATTGCAGTATTTTGTATGTAGACACGATAAGAAAGGAAAAAAAAGTGATCATTCAAGTGGTACTTCGCTAAAAACATTTGTGCTTGTAGGTGTGGTAATGAGTTTTGAAGCGATGCTGATAACAATGGGAATCACCATGATTTTTTTGCCAAGCTCTACACTTGCTATTCCGCTTATGGTTGGGCTTGCACATTTTGGATACTCTGTTTTGTCATTTTGCATAGCTAGATCAAAATACGCGAAGCGTATACCAGTGGTTTTAAACCACGTTATTTCTGGAATTGCACTTATTGCATATGGTGTCATTGCTCTCTTTGTTGAAATAGGGATATTGTAATTTTCACTTTAGTTTATAAAATCACACAAGCTATACGATTCTCGAAAATCATTGTCGACAACATATCGCGAAAAACGGCTTAAATCTGCCGATTTTCCGGTCGGTTGTCGACGTGATTTTCTGAGATCGTATTGGTAGCTTGATAAAAATAATGAACATTATAAAATTGTTGTTTCCGAATTGGAAAAACATGCAAAATCATATTAGTAAAATAATAAAGCGACGGTTTTCGTAATTGTAAACCGCCGTTCTATATAAAAAGCATATGTTCGCAATTGCTTATATATACGCTACTATTTGCGACAAACGTAGTATTTGCAAGCAAAAAGCGGTATGACACCATACCAATGCAACAAACAAAATTGTTGCAAAAACTACATGCAAGTCTTTACATCTTTTATTAAAACCATGTGTGAAAATCATCATAAGGGTAGTCTTTTTTTTTACGTATTATTAATAAAATTATAGTATAATTATGTGTACATATTTTACATATTCGCGATTTTGCAACAAATATAATCATGGTGTATACCTGCTTTGGAGGTTGAACAAATGAAAAAAATAAATGTATCTCCAAGAGTGGCTATATTACATGCTCAAAGCAAAAATACTGCGCCAACATTGAGCCTAGAACGTGCCCGGCTTGTTACAGAGGCATACCAAAAATACGAAGGCAAGGTTTCTATACCAGAACTACGCGCAAAAACTCTTTTGCATATAATGAAGAACAAAGAACTGTGTATAAATCCTGGCGAGCTGATAGTGGGTGAAAAGGGTCATTCTCCTCAGGTTGCCCCAACCTTTCCGGAGCTGATCTGTCATAGTGTCGAAGATCTACAAATAATGAACGCTCGGGAGTTAATTTCTTTCAAAGTAAAAAATGAAGATTGTATATTTCAAGACGAACAGATTCGCCCTTACTGGGACAAACGCTGTATGCGTAAAAAAATAATGGATGCCGTTCCCTCAAAATGGAAGGATTGCTACTTAGCCGGTATTTTTACAGAGTTTATGGAGCAGCGAGGTCCAGGTCATACAGTCGGATCAGAAATAATATATAAAAATGGATTTATAGATTTTAAGAAAAAAATAGCAAATGCGATTGCAACCCTAAATTACCAGGCAGATAAAGATGCAACAAAAAAAGCCGAACAGCTCCGTGCTATGGATATTGCCTGTGATGCAATCATAACGCTTGGCAAAAGATATGCGTTACTAGCTGGGTCAATGGCTGATATGGAAACAGATATAACTCGCGCAAAAGAACTGCGTCAAATCGAAAAAAATTGTAAAATAGTCCCGGCACATAAACCCGAAACATATTGGCAAGCCATTCAAATGTATTGGTTTGTGCATATCTGCGTGACATCCGAGCTTAATCCATGGGATGCTTACAGCCCTGGAAGATTGGATCAGCATTTAATTTCATTTTACGAAAATGACATGCGTGCAGATATTCTAAATGACGATAAAGCCTTGGAATTATTACAATGTTTGTGGATAAAATTTAACAACCAACCTGCACCTCCCAAGGTTGGTATTACATTAAAAGAAAGCAGTACCTATACCGATTTTGCCAATATAAATACTGGCGGCGTCAAGCCTGACGGTACTGATGGCGTTAATCAAGTGAGTTTGTTAATCCTTGATTGCATGGATAGTATGAAACTACTGCAACCTAGTTCTAATGTGCAAATTTCAAAAAAAACGCCACAATATTTTTTGAAACGAGCATTAGAAATTTCTCGAAAAGGATGGGGGCAACCTGCATTTTATAATACAGACGCAATTGTACAGGAGTTGCTCATTGCAGGTAAGACTATAGAAGACGCTCGCCGCGGTGGTGCCAGTGGTTGTGTAGAAACAGGTGCTTTTGGGTCGGAGGCATACATCCTCACAGGATATTTTAATCTGCCCAAAATTTTAGAACTTACATTAAACAATGGATATGACAAAGTATCTGGCAAGCAACTGGGGTTGCAGTTAGGATATTTGAAGGACTTTATTACCTGGGATCAGCTCATAGATTCATACAAACAGCAAATCGAGTATTTTGCTAATATAAAAATTGGCGGTTCAAATATAATAGAATCTTTGTATGCAAGAAATATGCCTGTACCGTTTCTTTCAATCGTCACCAATGATTGTATTGATAGTGGTATGGATTATAATGCCGGGGGAGCTAGGTACAATACCAATTATATACAGGGTGTAGGCATAGGTACTGTTTCAGATTCTTTGGCAGCAATAAAATATTTTGTATATGATAAAAACGAAGTTACAACCGATGAATTGTCAAAAGCTCTTGATGTTGATTTTTGTGGTCATGATGTATTGCAACAAAAATTGGCAAACGATGCCCCAAAATACGGTAACGATGATGATTATGTGGACTCGATTATGTATGATGTTTTTATCGCATTTTACAATTGCGTAACTGGTCAGCCAAATACCAAGGGAGGCACGTACCGTATCAACATGCTACCTACTACCTGCCATGTATATTTTGGCGAAATATGTGGTGCCTCCGCCAATGGACGCAAAGCCAACATGCCACTTTCCGAGGGTATTTCACCTTCTCAGGGTGCAGATACAAACGGCCCAACGGCAGTAATATTGTCCGCCACAAAGATGGATCATTTGCGTACAGGCGGTACACTTTTAAACCAAAAATTTACCCCGTCGTCAGTGGAAGGAGACGAGGGGCTAGAAGCACTAGCAGGGCTTGTCAGGACATATTTTGCAATGGATGGACATCATGTTCAATTTAATATAATAGAAAAGGCAACTTTAATAGCTGCCCAAGAAAGCCCCGAAAAATATAAAGATTTAATAGTACGAGTAGCTGGCTATTCAGATTATTTTATAAACCTAGACAAAGCATTACAGGATGAAATCATCAAAAGAACGGAGCAGTGTATATTATAAGCTACATGGCACAACATGATTATTGGGTACTATCATTAAACATAGAAGAAATTGTTTCTTCGGTGAGTTTGCCTGTTATTAAATCATAATTTTCTGGAACATGTGGCAGAGTGCATTCAGAACAAATCTTTATCTTAGTATCTTTGTGGATTGCCCACCTAAATACCCCGCCGCATTTATCACCAAGAAAATAGAGTGGGCAATAGCAAAACAGGCAGTTAAAATCATTGTCAGGTTCTTCATGACAAGGAAAGAACATGCACTTTTTGTTAGAAAAAAACCTATGATTGTGTTCCATATTTAGCTCCTGTCGTCCCAATATAAGTTGCTTTATTATTATAATGTTAAAATCATAAACATACAAAGAGGTAGGTATGAACAAAAAAACATTGGTAATGGGTGTAATCGGTGCAGATGTACATGCTGTTGGTATTAAAATCCTTTCTCATGCCTTTCAAGAGGCTGGATTTAACGTGATTAATCTAGGGGTAATGGTATCCCAAGAGGAATTTATCGAAGCGGCTATAGAAACGGCAGCGGATGCGATTGTTGTTTCTTCCTTGTATGGTCATGGAGAAATGGATTGTCGTGGTTTAAGAGAAAAATGCGACGAAGCAGGACTTGTGGGGATCCCCATGTATGTTGGGGGTAACTTGGTAGTAGGTAAACGCAATTTTAAAGAAGTAGAACAGACCTTTCTTGACATGGGTTTTACCCGGGCATATCCACCAGGGACTACGCCAGAAAAGGGTATCGAAGATATTAGCAAGGACTTGGGCATATGATTCTTGCTGTAGATTTTGGTTCTACATTTACAAAAGTGACTGCTGTAAGCGATACCAAGATTGTTGGCACCGCAAAGGCATTTACTACAATCCAAACCGATATCCGGGATGGTTTGGATATAGCCCTAATGGAGCTTCATCGTCAAACTGGCCCACTAGAGTATAGCCATCGTTTTGCGGCAAGCAGTGCTGGTGGTGGTCTTAAAATGGTCGCTCTAGGGTTAGTGCCAGCTCTTACAGCCAAGGCGGCATCAATGGCGGCGTGCAATGCCGGTGCCAAGGTTGTAAAAACATTTTCCTATGAGCTAAGTGATGCCGAAGCTCAAGAAATCTATGATATTAATCCAGATTTAATATTACTGTCCGGTGGGACTGACGGTGGTAATAAAGAGGTTATCCTCCACAATGCTAAGATTTTGGCAAACATAGGCCGGGATTTTTGTGTGATTATTGCTGGCAATAAATCTGCCGCAAGCGATGCCGCTAAGATATTGGGCAAAAATGCTGTAGTGTGCGGTAATGTTATGCCGGAGTTTAATAAACTCGATATATTGCCTGCAAAAGACGCAATAAGGACTATTTTTATGGAAAAAATCGTAGAGGCAAAGGGACTTGGTGAAATAGCAAAAACATTTTCTGCGCCGATAATCCCAACTCCTTTAGCGGTTTTTGAGGGGGCGCAACTACTGTCAGAAAGCCTTGGCTCTATATTGGTAGTTGATGTAGGTGGTGCTACAACAGATGTATACTCTATGTGTGACGGTACTCCAACAATCCCTAATGTAGTACAAAAAGGCTTACCAGAACCCTTTGCAAAACGGTCTGTAGAAGGGGACTTAGGTATGCGATACAGTATGGATGCACTGGTAGAGGGTGACAAAGATCTGGAAACATACCAAGTCAAATGTATTGCAAACCCATCATATATACCTCCTCCACATAGCTCAGATGTCATGCTTGACGAAAAAATAGCTGGCATTGCAGTTGACATAGCTGTGGAGCGTCATAGTGGCCGTTTAGAACAATTCTTTACTCCATATGGTGAATCATTTTGTCAAATTGGTAAGGATCTAACCAAGATAAAATATGTGATTGGCCTTGGTGGTTCTATAATTTATAGTAAAAATTCACAAAATATTTTATCAAATGCAATACAAAACAAAAATGATTTTCTCAAACCAACTAATCCACGCTTTTTGATTGATAAAGAATATATTTTTAGTGCAATGGGATTGCTTTCTAGGTACAAGAAGAGTTTAGCGTTAAAAATACTAAAAAAAGAAATGATGGAGGTTTGATGTGGATTTGCAAAATAAAATGCTATCCGCGGATGTCTTTAATGGCATCCAAAAAGAAGTATTAGCACAATGGCCAACAGGTAAAGATGTAAATTTTGATGATGCTATATCTTTTCATGCGGCGTATCCAGCCAACAAGATTTTTGCCAACAAGTTAGCCGCCGCAGACAATGATGGGATCACTCTAATCCAACCTCGAGCGGGGGTGGCACTTCCTGATATGCTCATAGAACTACTGAGTTATTTAGAAAAAGAGGGAGAAGCAGATCTACTTCCAACCACAATTGATAGCTACACTCGCCACAACCGATATATCGAGGCAGAAACCGGTATCGAAGAGAGCAAACGGCTCAACCGATCTATGCTAAATGGCTTCCCTGTAGTCAATTATGGTGTAGATGTATGTAGGCACATTAACTCACGTCTAGAATCACCAGTACAAGTGCGGCATGGTACGCCAGATGCTCGCTTGCTTACAGAAATATCTCTTGCGGGAGGCTTTACATCATACGAAGGCGGTGGGATTTCTTACAATATTCCGTATTCGAAAAGTTACCCACTTGATAAAAGTATATCCGATTGGCAATATTGTGACCGCTTACTGGGCATGTATGCAGAGGCTGGGATCACGATAAACAAAGAACCTTTTGGCCCTTTGACTGGTACTTTGGTACCGCCATGTATTTCACATGCAGTAGCAGTAATAGAGAGCTTGCTTGCAGCTGAGCAAGGCGTAACTGATATAACTGTTGGTTATGGGCAATGCGGTAATCTGATACAAGATATAGCAGCAATCAAGAGTCTGCGAGCAATTACAATAGAGTATCTAGAAAAGTATGGATATAAAAATGTAAAGATCACAACAGTGCTCCATCAATGGATGGGTGGTTTCCCTCAAGATGAGTCAAAAGCATTTGGCGTTATTTCGTGGGGAGCTGCTGTTGCTGCACTTGCATGTGCAACAAAAGTTATAGTAAAAACCCCACATGAAGCTATGGGCATCCCTACAAAAGAAGCCAATGCGTCAGGTCTTAAGGCCACAAAGCAAATTGTGCAAATGCTTAAAGATCAAAACATGTTGTATGACCAAAATGTAATAACCGAAAGCGAAATTATCATGCAAGAAACGCGATGCTTGCTCGATAAAACATATGAATTAGGCAGCGGTGATTTTGCGGTAGGAACAGTAAGAGCATTTGAATCAGGTGTACTAGATATCCCCTTCGCACCAAGTCGCAACAATTTGGGCAAACTGTTGCCGGCAAGGGATAACACCGGGGCTGTACGGTTGCTTGATTGCGGTAACTTGCCATTTAATAAAGATATAAAAGACTTTCACCAAAAACGGATGGAAGAGCGAGGCAATTACGAAAAACGACCTGTGTCCTTTCAAATGGTTGTTGATGATATCTATGCAATTGGGAAAGGCTATCTGGTTGGTAGACCAAAATGAAGTATGACTATCCGCTTAACTCAGGTAAGCCACAAAACACGCACTTCGCGCTTCTTGTGTTTTGTGGTTTCCCTGAGTAAAGTGGATAGTCATAAAATGAAGCAGATAGCCAGGATAAACTAATTATTTTTGGAGCGTGAAATGATAATCAAAGACATAATCTGTGCTCCAGGGCGCACAGGATTTTTTTTCGATGACCAAAATGCTATCAAAACTACAGCATATGCCGACGGCAATGCTTATATAGGCGAACCCTGTACTCCTGGTTTTACTAAAGTGCGGCAAGCGGGAGAGTCTATTTCCATTCTAATTTTATTAGAAGATGGACAAATCGCTCATGGCGACTGCGCTGCTGTACAGTATTCTGGTACGGGAGGCCGTGATCCGCTGTTTTTGGCACAAGATTTTATTCCGATAATAAAAAAGGAAGTAGCACCTCTTTATATCGGAAAGGAAATCACGACTTTTCGCGAAATGGCGCAGACTGTTGATTCTATGCCTATTCATACTGCAATCCGGTATGGTGTAACCCAGGCTCTATTGGATGCAGTGTCAAAAAAAAATAAAAAATTAATGGCTCAAATTGTAGCCAAGGAATACGACTTCATTCTTTCAAATAAGTTAATACCCATCTTTTCCCAATCAGGTGATGACCGTTACACGAATGTTGACAAAATGATACTAAAAGGTGCCAATGTGTTGCCGCATGGCTTGGTTAATAATATATCCAAATTAGGCAACAAAGGTGAAAAACTATTGGAATATGTAGCATGGTTGCGTGACCGATCTATAAAAATAGCACCATATGAAAATTATCGACCTATATTCCATATTGATGTATATGGCGTGTTGGGGATTGCGCTTGATCATGATTTTGAAGCAATCGTAGACTTTTTGGGCAAGGTAGAAAAAACTGCTGCACCTTATCAAATTAGAATTGAAGGCCCAGTGGATATGGGTGCTCGTAATTTGCAAGTAGAAGTATTGGCAGCACTGCGTCAAATGTCGGAAACCAAAGGTATAGCTACAGAAATAGTAGCTGATGAATGGTGCAACACATACGAGGACATACAAATTTTTACGGATTACAAAGCGGGTCATATGGCTCAAATAAAAACACCAGATCTTGGCGGTATAAACAACACTATAGAAGCAGTGCGTTATTGCAAAGATCGCGGTATGGGAGCGTACTTGGGAGGTACATGCAACGAAACTGACCGCTCAGCACAAATATGTACACACATAGCAATGGCATCAAGGCCAGACCAGATATTGGCTAAACCTGGCATGGGTGTGGACGAAGGGTATATGATTGTATACAACGAAATGCAGCGGATATTGGCACTCAAAGATATAACATAAAGGGTGAAAACAATGAAAACACACGAATTAAAGATCTTGTCCCCAACAGCAATACTTGGATATGGCTTTCCTATGTCATCCTGGGAAGAAGGGATGCGGCGCAAGCCAGATGTAATCGCAGTTGACGCAGGATCAACTGACCCTGGTCCATATTATTTGGGTAAGGGGATTTCTTTTACTGATAGAGAAGCAGTAAAGCGGGATTTAGCTATCATGATACCTGCGGGTCTCAAAGACAATATACCTGTGATTATCGGTACTGCTGGAGGAAGCGGCGCGGCACCTCACTTGCAGTGGAATCGCGAAATTATTGATGAAATTGCCACTGAACTAAATCTTTCATTTTCTCTTGCTGTTATCCCCAGTGATATACCAAAAGCAGTTGTATCTGATTCTTTAAAAAAAGGCCGCATTTCACCTTTAACTCCTGTACCTGATATGACTCAAGCAGACATTGATGCCGCCACTCATATAGTTGCACAAATGGGTGTCGAACCCATTCTTAAGGCACTAGAAAAAAAAGCACAGGTTATATTAACTGGGCGTGCTTACGATCCAGTGGTTTTTGCGGCACTTGCTATTCACCAGGGCTTTGATGCTGGCTTAGCTACACATCTTGGGAAAATATTGGAGTGTGCTGCCATTGCAGCAACGCCAGGCAGTGGGAGCGATTGTATGCTCGGGTATATTGGCAAAGATTATTTCCGGGTTGAGCCACTATCAGATTTGCGTAAATGTACAACCCTTTCTGTTGCGGCTCATACCTTATATGAAAAAACCAATCCATACATGCTGCCTGGCCCTGGCGGTATTTTGGATTTACACAAAACCGATTTTGTACAAGAGACGGGGTCAACTGTAAAAGTTTCTGGTAGTCGTTTTGTTCCATCAAAAAAATATACTATAAAACTAGAAGGTGCAAAAAGAGTGGGTTATCGCACGGTTAGCTTTGCAGCTACAGCGGACACAGTCATGATTGCGCAAATTGACGAAATTATACCTATGATTAAAACAAGAGTTGCCGACAACTTTTCTAGCCTTGGGGAATATTTTCTTGATTTTAAGATATATGGACAAGGCAAAACTGGTGGTGTGATGGGCATTTTTCATGGCAAGGATAACAAAATCCAGACTCATGACAATAACGACAAGATAGGAGAGCTTGCAATAATAATTGATGCAGTGGCTCCTACTCAAGAAATGGCAAATACAATCTGTTCCTTTGCACGGTCAACTATGCTGCACTATGGTTATCCTGGACGAGTATCTACCGCAGGAAACTTGGCGTTCCCCTTTTCGCCGTCAGACATTATGATGGGAGATGTATACGAATTTTGTATCTACCATGTGATGGAAGTAGATGATCCTTGTTCACATTTCCCAATAGAAATAATTAAGTATAAAGGCGGTGCATCATGATTTATAGATTGCGTGATATAGCAGATGTGATCCGTTCAAAAAATGCGGGTCCATTTGAGCTTACATTCGACATCATGTTTAAAACAAAAAAAATCTACCATACGGTAGTAAGATCAGGGGTATTTGCAAAAAAATCATTTGCTGCACTGTATGGCATTTCGCCAGATGATGTAATAGAAATAGTCATTTTTGAACCAGCCAATGCCATAAAGATTACAATTGCGCGCCCAATACCATCTGGCGATTTGCGAGAAACGGATGTTTATGGTGCGCAGCAACATGCACCACTAATGGGTTTTGCATTCGAAATGGATGTCGAATATGAATAAGTTTTTTATGCAGGAGTTTTTACTCTACTCTGTTTATCTAGCTCCTAGAGGAAATGATCGCTTGATGATTTTGGGGGAACAGATCTCGCATCGGCATTTATCTATCAATGACCGCCTTATAGGCATTGTGGGTGACGCTGGGTCTGGAAAATCATCACTTATAAAAGGGATGTTTCCTGGGTTAGAACTTGCCAATGATGACCATGGTATGTCTCCGGGTAAAATCATGCAAATACGCGATCCTATTGGCAGCATGGATGATGCTGCAACATTTCATATGGATATACGATTCCAGATTGCGTTTACTCAGATGCACGAAATAGTTACTTTTGTGCACACGGCTTTGGCAAAACACCGCCGTGTGATTATAGAACACTTTGATCTCTTGTATCCCTATTTGGACATGAATGCAGAAATTCTTGTAGGAATAGGCGAAGAAATAATAATCGCAAGGCCTACTGTATTTGGCCCGACCCCAAAGGATATCCATGACATAGTGTATCCATCAGCAAAATACCGAAAAATGGCTCATACAGCCGAGGATATAACCATGCTTGTAGTTATGAAAGAATACGGAATGCCCCGTACTTGGGAAACAACAGATGTGCGCAAAGGCTTTGTAATGGCATTTCCTAATCCTCCCAACGTAAGCCCGGCAGAAATAACTGCACTAGAAAACCGCGTAAAAGAAATAATTGCTGACGACTTACCCGTAAGTTATCTAAACGAGGAATATATAAAAATCGGTGACGACAACATAAAATGCGCTGGCCCAAGGATCCATGTAAAAAGCACCGGTGAAATAGAAAATTTTAGGTTGTTAAAAGAAATTACACATGATCCGATGCGAGGCGAGTATCTACTGGTAGGCCTTGTAGGTGGTCAGAGTGGAGATTTGCAGCTAAAAGACATTAATAAATTGAATATGATGTAGGAGCGATTGTATTGTATAAATGGGGAATTGCTACATTTATTTTTTTACTTGTTGTCTTTGGGGTAGTGGCTACTACTTTTGCCATTCCACCAGATCCACCCGATATGCCTTGGCAAAGGGATTTGGGTGAAAATTATATATTGCATATGACTCCTAATTGGGTTTTTGATGCAACCCCTGATTATTATTACTATGATTGGATTGATTGGCCCAGCGAAGGGTTTAAACCATCAGGGCTTTACTATGGTGATGAACTTGTATATAAAATTAACAGTTATTTTGGATACACCACGTCTGTCTTTTTTTCGGACGATAAAATGTCATTTTTCCTTTTCTACCCGCCATATTATAGTGTAGACATGTTGCCTGAGCTTCATGGAAGACGAATTTCAGGTCGAGTACATCAATTTTATGTAGGGGATCAAGTGCAAATTTTTAGAGGTGTAGAGCGTTTCTATTTCGGACGTGAAAATAATATTGCGTATTTACTCAGAATAATAACACTAGACGAACGGGACATTATGTTTGATTTGCAATCCGGGATCGTTTTGTCCGACGAAGTATATGAAGGTGATAGCTATAGACCGTCTATATTGAGTTATGCCTTGATTGGACTTTTTATTATCGCGATGGCAGGTATGTTTTTATGGAGTTCTACAATAAAGAGGAATCAGCGCATATATTATCAACATTATGAATAATAAAATGAGGTTGGCATGATTTTACCAGTATCACATGAAAATCAACATGAATGGGCTATATTAAATCATGAATTATGGCCTGATAGTACCATAATCGATGCTTTGATAGATAGAGAGGCTGGTAAACTCCCAAATGAATTTTTGTATTATGTAGGCGATAAAGCCGTAGCATTTATAAGTTTATCTATTCGGCATGACTATGTAGAGGGTATGGAATCAAGTCCCGTTGGATACTTAGAGGGGATTTATGTAAAACATGGTTATCGCAAACAAGGTATTGCAAGCAAACTTGTTTCGTTTGCAAAAGAGTGGTTTGTATCCCAAGGCTGTATTCAGCTTGCTTCTGATTGCGAACTAGACAATGAAAACAGTAGGCTTTTTCACAAGAAAGTTGGATTTGAAGAAACCAATAGGATTATATGTTTTATAATGGACATAAAATAGTTATAAATGTATAGCAATTCACCTTTAAATCGGCCTCGTTTGTCGCCGAAAACGCGTTGAAACGTTCGCGATTTTCGGCTCGGACGAGACCGCTTAAAAGGGGAGTTGCTATATGTGTGCAAAGCAGCAAAAAGCACTGCCTTGTATCCCGTATTTAAGGAGTTACTGTGATTGAATATATTTTAAACCGATCAAATAGAAAAACAATTGCAATCTATGTGCGAAACGGAGTAGTTGAAGTCCGTGCTCCTCACAAAATGTCCAAAGATGATATAAATCGCTTTGTATCGTTAAAGGAACAATGGATTATACGAAATCTTGCTAAGCATGAAGCACAAGCCGATAAAAAAAAGTCTTTCAGACTTGAATATGGGAGCGGGATTACTTTACGTGGAGAAGAGTATCCCATCACAAAGCGTACAGGGCAAAGTGCTGGTTTTGATGGCGTAGATTTTTATATGCCTGCTGATTTACCTTCTGACCATATTAAAGCTACTTGTGTTGAGATATACAAAATTCTTGCCAAGGCTCATATATCAAACCGGGTTGCTTTTTTTTCAAAACATATGAATGTATTTCCGTCTATTGTAAAAATAAATAGTGCAAAAACAAGATGGGGTAGCTGCTCGACAAAAAAGAGCTTAAACTTTTCTTGGCGGTTGATTATGGCTGATGACAGTGTAATTGATTATGTAGTTGTGCATGAGTTGTCACATTTAGTTGAAATGAATCATTCGGCACGTTTTTGGGCAGTTGTAGCCAAAGTGTTGCCTGACTATAAAAAAAATAAGGTACAGCTTAAGAGTTTGCAAAAAAAACTTGTTAATGAAGATTGGTAAACATAAAATAAAAATGAACCTATACATATACGATTGGAGGCGTTTTGTTAATGTTGTCCGTCTATTTTTCTGCTACTGGGAACTCAAGGTTTATAGCGGAGCTTTATAGCCAACATATGAATGCAAAATGCTTGTCAATTGAAGATGATGTTGATTTTGATCATGAATTTAAGAATCACGATACGATAGCATTTTGTTATCCTATTTATGCGTCACGTGTACCGCGGATTATGCGGGAATTTGTATCAAAGTATATGAATGCGTTGGTTGGCAAAAAATTGATTGTCTTTACAACACAGGTGCTTTTTTCTGGTGATGGTGCAAGGGTTTTTACGGACATGTTTTGGGATCAAGCAATTGAAGTTATATACGCCGAGCATTTTTTTATGCCCAGTAACGTCGGCAACATACCTTTGTGGCGACCAAACCAACGCAAAATAAAGCGGCATGTCCGTAGAGCAGAAAAAAAAATGGCTTATGTATGCAAAAATATCAATGCTGGTACCGTTAAAAAGCGAGGGTTTTCACTATTTTCTCAATTGCTTGGGAAAATCCAAGGTATACCTTGGCAAGGGGATAGCAAAAAGGATAGTAATAATCGCAACAAAGTTGGGTTTGACGCTAAAAATCGCAAGTTTTCTGTAGAAAAAATGAAAGAAAATGACGTGCGAATCAAAAAAAATTGTACAGTATGTAATATATGCGTCAATGTATGTCCTATGAAGAATCTAGAAAATATCGGAGATGAAATCAAGCAAAAAGGAAATTGTACCCTCTGCTACCGCTGTGTAAATATGTGCCCCAAAAAAGCGATAACGGTACTATTTCATGCAAAGCCGAGATGGCAATACAAAGGGCCAGTATAAGAATTTATAATTATTTTTACAAAGGATGATAAGTGTGAAATATCTGCGTAGCGGATTTTCATACCAACCGATTTGTGACGCCGACGAAGGAGGCATGGAATAATAGATGAACATACAAATATTTGGCAAGGCAAAATGCTTCGAAACAAAAAAAGCGGAGCGGTATTTCAAGGAGCGGCGGATAAAATATCAGCTTATCGACATTGTGAAGTATGGCTTAAGCAAGGGTGAATACCAAAGTGTAAAATCAGCTGTTGGCGGTATGGCAAACTTGATTGACACAAAATCAAAGGAATATGAAAGCCAATATATTGCGCATTTGGCTTCCCAGGCAGATGTGGAAGAAAGACTCCAAGAAAATCCAGGGATGTTTATAACACCCATTGTCCGAAATGGGAAAAAGGCAACTGTGGGTTATAAACCAGAAATTTGGAGCGAATGGATTGATGGATAAAGTTTATGTTTACGACACAAAGATCAAAGCCGCAAGTGGTGGCGGTGCGTATGTTGTGTTCCCATACGATATTCGTACCGAGTTTGGCAAGGGTAGAGTAAAAGTCCATGCTACATTTGATGGCGAACCATATGACGGCAGTGTAGTAAACATGGGTGTAAAAAATGACGATGGAACTATATGTTATGTGCTAGGAATACTCAAAGAAATAAGAAAAAAAATTGGTAAAGAGCCCGGGGATATTGTTTATGTAACAGTGAAAGAAAGGGTGTAAGACTAACGACGTTGATGCGGAGTCATTTGTAAAAAGTGCAGTATCTGTGCGGAAAAAGTGGTATGACACCATACCAGGACAACCGAGCGGAAAATCGGCGGCTGTAAGCCGTTTTTCGTGACGTGTTGTCAACGATGTTTTTCGAGAATCGTATGACATGGGTATAGCAATATATTGACAAATATGATATTTATCATTATACAAATAAAAACTCGGCATCATCTTTACTCAGGTAAGCCCCAAATGCGCACGTTGTGCTTCGTGTTATTATGTGGTTTCTTAGAGTAGAGCAGATTGCCAGGCTAAAAAATTAAAATTGCGAGGTGGATGAATTGGTTATTTCCTTACAAGAATACCAAAATGCAGTAAAAGGTTGCTGGATGGGTAAAAACATTGGCGGGACTTTGGGTGCGCCTATGGAGTGGATACGCAAAGTTCATAACGTAGAGTTTTATCAACAAGAACTTGATGGCAACCCTCTTCCTAACGATGATCTGGATTTACAGCTTCTTTGGCTTATAGCACTAGAAGAGCAGGGTATATACCTAAATGCACGTACCCTTGGGGACTACTGGATTCATCATATAAGCCCCAACTGGGCTGAGTACGGCAATGCAAAAGCCAATATGAAGGCTGGCCTTATCCCACCTCTTAGCGGTTCTTTTAATAATTCGTTCAAAGATAGCTGCGGTTCTTATATCCGGTCAGAGATTTGGGCATGTATATCTCCAGGATATCCTCAACAAGCGGCACGATATGCATACGAAGATGCAATAGTAGATCACGGTAATGGTGAAGGCGTGTATGGAGAAGTATTTTGCGCAGCGTTCGAAAGTGCTGCTTTTGTAGAAAAAGACATTAATAACTTACTAGATATCGGCCTTTCTTATATACCAGAAGATTGTGATGTAGCAAAAGCGATTAGATTAGTAAGAAAAATGCACAGCGAGGGTAAAACCTGGTTAGAAACACGTGACGGGATAATAAGGAATTTTTGTGGCGGTTTTCATTATTGGGTATCAGAAGATGACATAAAAAAAGGTTTTGGTGGAGGTAAGGTAGGAGCAGAAGTCCCTTCCAATGTAGCAATTGTTGTCCTAGGTTTGTTGTATGGCGAAGGTGACTTTAACAAAACTATGTGCTTGACAGTAAACTGTGGCGAAGACACAGACTGCACTGGTGCTACAGTGGGTGCAATGCTTGGTATTATCCAAGGATATGATAAGCTCCCAGAAAAATGGATTACACCCATTGGTGATACAATAAAAACAATGTGTCTCAATATAGGTGATCTTAGTTGGCATCTCCCAAAAGATATTGGCAATCTTTCATATCGAGTTGAAAAAATTGCAAAACAAGTGTTAGCTGGATACAGGATTTCTGTAGATTTATCATCCGACCAACCAACAGATTATAACGCCGATATGATGAAGACCCTCTTCGCCGACGAAAAAACAAAGGGTATATACAATTACTCAAATGGTACCTTGTATAAGTTTGATTTCTTTGAGGTATATGTTGACTATGGTAAAGACGGCGCAGTTGTTGGCGAAGACGGCACCAAAAAAATCCGTTTGCAAATCCGCAATACTTATTCGACACCAGAGATGCTTAATATTAATTGGTATACAGCAGATGGGTTTGAAGTGCTGCCTGCAAGATCTACAAAGGTTTTTATGCAGTATAACTATACGCATTTGTTCCCAACCGATGAATATAATGGCATAAAATATGTAGATTTCGAACTAAAAACAGAAGCTCCTATGCAGCCAACTAACCGTTTTGTTATCGAAATAACAATTGACGGCAAGGCAACAGTAATGTTGATTCCTGTCATTTTGCTTAGTGGGATGCATTAATACCGATTCCAAATAAAAACCTGACCAATTTATGTGGTCTTTTGCCGTAATCCTGCGTCAGCACCTCTTTGCTTGCCTTATTAGCAAGCTGCATCGGCACTTCCTTGGCTTACGACAAAATCCTCACATATCTTGGACATGTTTTTAATTGGAATCAGTATAAGGATGTACGCTAAGATATAGCAATTCACCTTTAAATCGGCATTGTCTGTCGCCGAAAACGCGTTGAAGCGTTCGCGATTTTCGGCTCAGACGAAACCGTTTAAAGGGGGAATTGCTATATAGTCGATAAATTTAAACAGTCCATGTAAACGCAGGGCATTTTCTTGCTTGTTTCTTGGTAAACAATAAAAAAAGCCGACCCCCTAGTCTACACTCAATTCGTACGTAGACTAGGGATCGGCTTTTTTCATCACTATAAAATTACATACGCAAGCAAAGCCAATACCGCCAAATGCACAGGATATACAATATAAAAAAGCCATTTAAAACTAGGGCCGCGCTTACCGTTATAAAATGCTATTAACGGGACCGTGATTAGCGTTGCAGGTATCAACATGTAAAATTGCATATCAAATCTACGGCCTTCCCAAATGAGCTGTAAAAGGCTGCGATGTTGCAAAACATTCATTATCGCGAAAATAGCCAGTTTTAGCCACTTTGGTTTGATTGCATACATAAGCAAAATAAATATTATCCCATACCCGCCGTATTCTGCTCCCAAAAAATCTGCAAGCCACATCAACCCAAATACAGGGCCAACCGCAATTATTGATGTAGTAAGATATATCGACTCTTTGTTGGTTTCTTCTTTTTGGACGATGGCGTTTAAGATATGTTGATATATATAAATCGCAAGTCCTCCAAGGAATAATGTATAAAAAATATTTGTTGCGTTTAAGAAGTCCACATTCCATGGGCTTAATCCACGTAGCAAATTGTCAGATCTGTTAATAGACCAACTATAAGGAATTTGAGAGATTATTGCAAAAGCCATAAGTCGTAACAAAAACTTTTTTGCGCTACGCGTATGATGAAAGCCCTCTGCAATAAGGTATACAAAAATTGGAAAGGTTAAACGCCCTATAATCCGAAACGCAAATGGGACATGAGCCGGAAATACAGCACCAATATGATCGATTAACATAGCCGATAAGGCTATAATTTTTAAAATAAATGCAGACATGTTTGACTCCTTATTCTAAAGATGTAATGCGATACGTTCAAAATCAGCCATACCCAGCACTTCCCCTCGGATGTCTGGTTGTAGGCCGCATTTTTCCAAGATACTAATTATATGTGTCTTGTCTTTATCCATCCTTGCTGACAGTGCATTAACAAGGGTTTTGCGCCTCTGGTTGAATGCGGCATGAATAACTTCAAACAACTTGTCTTTGTCAACAACAAATGGGGGGGTGGGTTTGATTTTTAAATGAACAACAGCAGAATCTACCGCTGGTCTTGGCATAAAACAGTTGACAGGTACATTTGCAACAAGTTCTACATCTGCATGATACCCAACCGCCAATGTGAGCGACCCGTAATCTTTACATCCAGGGCTTGCGGTCATGCGTTTTGCCACTTCTTTTTGAACCATTACCGTTATCGATTCGAAAGGCAGACCACTTTCTAATAAATAAAATATAACAGGGGTCGTGATATAGTATGGTAAATTTGCGACAACTTTTACCCGTTTATTCGTATATGGAGCTAGAGCAGATTGCAAATCTATTTTTAGTATATCTCCTTGGATTATGGTAAGATTGGACTGGTCAAACAACTCGTTGAGTACAGGGATGAGCTGTGTATCAAGCTCCACTGCTATAAGATGACTGACGCGCTTTAGCATAGCCTGTGTAAGGCCGCCAGGCCCTGGACCTATTTCTAACACACAGTCATCATGAGACAAGCCTGCCGCCACAATTATTTTTTCTACTACATGCGGATCAACCAAAAAGTGCTGCCCTAGCTTTTTCCGCGTTTGTATGCCGTACTTTTCGATAACGGCACGCAAACCCACGCGAGTTGATAGATTTTCTATAGGAATCACTCCTTATGGCTATATACTACACCAATGACAAGAAAAGAGCGAATTTATGAATATTTTAGCAATATTACTCCCGCCAGTTTTGGGAGGGATTATAGCCCTGTCAACAAACTGGATTGCAATCAAGATGCTGTTTAGA
>Ga0123355_10004110_pt1 | contig 21093 bp, 19 predicted proteins | sample TergutEmb28metaG_3_FD_89872 | JGI IMG/M metagenome (GOLD analysis project Ga0123355, IMG submission 89872) | Embiratermes neotenicus P1 segment gut microbial communities from Petit-Saut dam, French Guiana - Emb289 P1 | ecosystem: Host-associated > Arthropoda: Insects > Digestive system > Gut ...
CTGAAGCTGGACCACCACAGCAAGGACGGCATTGAGATCGTCGACGTCGAGGGCGAGATCGACGTCTACACCGCTCCGCGGCTGCGTGAACTGCTGATCGAGCTCGTCAACAACCGCTTCTACCAGCTCGTGGTGAACATGGAAAAGGTCGAGTTCCTCGACTCCACCGGGCTCGGGGTGCTTGTGGGCGGGCTGAAGCGCGTGCGTGCCCACGACGGTTCCCTCGACCTTGTCTGCACCCAGGAGCGGATCCTGAAGATCTTCCGCATCACGGGTCTCACCAAGGTCTTCGGTATTCACGACACTGTGGACGAGGCCATCGCGGCCCGCCGCTCGGAGAAGTAGACGCGCGGAAACCCGGAGATGCCAACTGTCGAGCTGAGTTTCACGGCGTTGCCGGCTCATGTCCGGACGGCGAGGCTGGTGGCGACGGCCGTGGCCAGGCGCAGCGGAGTAGACGAATCGCTGCTGGACGAGGTCCGGCTCGCTGTCGGGGAGGCGTGCTCGCGGGCAGTCGAGGGTCACCAGCTCTACTGCCCCGCTGAGCCGGTCCGGCTGGCGCTGACGGACGTCGCCGGGCGGTTCGAGGTCGAGGTCACCGACACCTGTGCGCCGAACGGTCTCACCGACGGCGAGGCGGGCGGCACCGCGGAGGATGGCAGTCCGGATGAGTCCGGGCTGGCCGGGCTGCCCGCCGGGCTCGGCATGGCGGTGCTGGCCAGCCTCGCTGACGACGTGCAGATCAGCGCGACGTCGTCCGGCACGCGCATCCGGATGAGCTGGCCGTCTGCGGGGTCACGCCTGGCGGGGTGAGCCCGCTGGAGGGCCGGATCCGGCGGTCGGCCAGGCCGGGCACAACACAATAAGAGCACCATTTCATCACAAAACCGTCGCGACCGTGTGAGTAATCGCACCCGGAGTACCATCCGCTTACCGGGATGCGTAGACTCCCGGGCACATCGCGGGTCGGTTGTGCTGTGCCTGCTGGCGGCAGCGCGCCCGCGAACGTGCTAGCCACCGGGAACGTGCCCGTGCGCGCCGGCTCGTACGGAGTTTGTGAGCCCCTGTCAAGGAGGACGGATGTCGCACTACCTCGCCCTCGGGGGAGGCACGCCCACGGTTTCCGGGGGGAACCTCGTCTGGGTAGTCGTGGTGGCGGTCATAGCTCTGCTGGCGCTGGCCGTCGCGGGCGGGCTGGTCCGCGACGTGCTGGGCGCCAGCCAGGGCTCGCAGAAGATGCAGGAGATCGCCAAGGCCGTCCAGGAGGGCGCGGCCGCCTACCTGCGGCGGCAGTTCCGCACGCTGAGCGTGTTCGTCGTGGTGATCTTCTTTGTGCTGGCGGTGCTGCCCGCCCCGGACGCCGGGGTTCGCTGGGGCAGGTCCCTTTTCTTCCTGGTCGGAGCGTTGTTCTCGGCACTGACCGGGTTTAACGGCATGTCCCTGACGGTGCGCGGGAACGTCCGGGTGGCGGCTGCGGCCAAGGAATCCGGCGAGCGCTCGGCGATGCGCATCGCGTTCCGCACCGGCGGCGTGGCCGGAATGTTTACCGTCGGCCTTGGACTGTTCGGCGCGGCCGTCGTCGTGCTGATCTACAAGGGCAACGCGCCTGACGTTCTCGAGGGCTTCGGCTTCGGCGCTGCCCTGCTGGCGATGTTCATGCGGGTCGGCGGCGGCATCTACACCAAGGCGGCCGACGTCGGCGCGGACCTAGTGGGCAAGGTAGAGAAGGGCATCCCGGAGGACGACCCGCGCAACGCCGCCACCATCGCCGACAACGTCGGTGACAATGTCGGTGACTGCGCGGGCATGGCCGCCGACCTGTTCGAGTCGTACTCGGTCATGCTGGTCGCCTCGCTGATCCTGGGCAAGGTGGCCTTCGGCAACTCCGGCCTGGTCTTCCCGCTCATCGTCCCGATGATCGGAGTGATCACCGCCGTCATCGGCATCTTCTCGGTGGCACCGAGGCAGCGGGACCGCAGCGGGATGAGCGCGATCAACCGTGGCTTCTTCATCTCCGCGATCATCTCGCTGGTGCTGGTCATCGGCGCCTCGTTCCTGTACCTGCCGTCCAGCTTCAGCGCCTTCAAGGGCGTGACCGACGCGTCGATCCTGCACCACAGCGGCGACCCGCGGGTGGTGGCGATCCTCGCGGTGCTTATCGGTCTCGTGCTGGCCAGCGCGATCCAGCTGCTGACCGGCTACTTCACCGAGACCACCCGCAAGCCGGTGCGCGAGATCGGCGAGAGTTCGGAGACCGGGGCGGCCACCGTCATCCTGTCCGGCGTCTCGACCGGCATGGAGTCGGCCGTCTACTCGGCCCTGCTCATCGGCGGGGCGGTCTACCTGGCATTCCTGCTCGGCGGCGGCAACGCCACCGTCTCCCTGTTCGCCGTGGCGCTGGCCGGCACCGGCCTGCTGACCACCGTCGGCGTCATCGTCTCGATGGACTCCTTCGGCCCGGTGACCGACAACGCTCAGGGCATCGCCGAGATGTCCGGCGAGGTCGAGGGCGAGGCTGCCCAGACGCTGACCCACCTGGACGCGGTCGGCAACACGACCAAGGCCATCACCAAGGGCATCGCGATCGCGACCGCCGTGCTCGCGGCCACCGCGCTGTTCGGCGCGTTCCGCACGCAGGTCGAGTCGGCCCTCGGCAAGGCGGCCGGCACCTTCACCCTGTCCATCGACAAGCCGAACGACCTGGTCGGACTGATAGTCGGGGCAGCGGTCGTGTTCCTGTTCGCGAGCCTGCTGATCCGCGCGGTCGGCCGGGCCGCCGGCCGGGTCGTGCTTGAGGTCCGCGAGCAGTTCCGTGCTCACCCCGGCATCATGGACTACACCGAGAAGCCCGAATACGGCCGCGTGGTGGATATCTGCACCGCGGACTCGCTACGCGAGCTGGCGACACCCGGCCTGCTGGCCGTGCTCACGCCGATCGCCGTCGGGTTCGCGTTCGGCTACGGCCCGCTCGGCTCGTTCCTGGCCGGAGCGATCGCGGCTGGCGTCCTGATGGCCGTGTTCCTGGCGAACTCCGGCGGCGCCTGGGACAACGCCAAGAAGCTCGTCGAGGACGGGTACCACGGCGGCAAGGGCTCGGAGGCACATGCCGCCACCGTGATCGGCGACACAGTCGGCGATCCGTTCAAGGACACCGCTGGCCCGGCCATCAACCCGCTGATCAAGGTGATGAACCTGGTCTCGCTGCTGATCGCTACCAGCGTGGTCAGGTACGACCACAACACTGGGCTCCGCACCGCGGTGGCCATCGTGGCGGTGGCGATCGTCGTGGCCGCGATCATCATCTCGAAGCGGCGGTCGCCGAGCATCGCCGCGGCGGGGCCGGCGGAGACGACGCCGGCCGATAAGGTCTCTGCCTGAGCGAAGCCGGCCAGGTCGGAGGCGGCCCCGCCGGGTGACGCACGATGGAGCCATGGGCGACCACACCCTGATCGTGATGCGGCACGCCAAGGCCGCCGAGCTGCCGGGAGCGCCAGACTTCGACCGGCCGCTGCGGCCGAGGGGCCGCCGGGACAGCGCGGCGGCCGGGCGCTGGCTGGCCAGTCACAGCTTCCGCCCGGACCTCGTGCTGTGCTCAGCTGCCGAGCGGACCAGGCAGACCTGGGAGCATCTGTCGGCGGAAGTCGGCGGGTCGCCAGAGTTCTCCGCGGAGCGGCGGCTGTACCAGGCCGACGCGGAGGACGTGGCCGAGGTCATCCGGGCGGCGCCTGAGACGGCTGTGACGGTCCTGTACATCGGGCACAACCCGGCGGCAGCCGAGCTGGCCGCACTGCTGACGGGAGCAGAGCCGGACTTTCCCACCGCGGCCATCGCGGTCGTCCGGCTGACCGGGGAGTGGGCCAGCCTGGCGCCAGGTACGGGCGATCTCGTCGCCTCATGGGTACCGCGGCCAGCGGGCTAGCCGCCGCTGCTCGGGCCGGCCACCCCGGACACGAGGAGCTGATCTTCGGCGTCGGCGGCCTCGACGTCGTCGCGGCTGATGCCCAGCAGGTACAGGATCGCGTCCAGGTGCGGCACGCTGAGCGAGGTGTCGGCTGCGCTCCGAACCGCCGGCTTGGCGTTGAACGCGACTCCGAGCCCGGCGGCCGAGATCATGTCGAGGTCGTTGGCCCCGTCTCCGACGGCGACCGTCTGGCTGAGCGGGACTCCAGCCGCCGTCGCGAACCGCCGCAGGGCGAGTTCCTTGCCGGGCCGGTCGACTACCTGGCCGACGAGCCGGCCGGTCAGCTTCCCGTCCGCGATCTCCAGCGTGTTCGCCTCGGCGAAGTCCAGCCCGAGTTCCAGCGTGAGCCAGTCGGTGATCTGCGTGAATCCGCCGCTGACAACTCCGCACCGGTAGCCCAGCCGCTTCAGGGTCCGGATCAGCGTGCGGGCGCCCGGTGCCAGCCGCGCGGTCGTCGCGACCTCATCGATGATCGCTGCATCGAGCCCCGCCAGCAGCGCAACGCGCCGGTGCAGCGACTCAGCGAAGTCGAGGTCGCCGCGCATGGCGGCGGCGGTCACCTCACTGACCTCCTCAGCACAGCCCGCGCGAGCCGCCAGCAGCTCGATAGCCTCGTCGCGGAGCAGCGTCGAGTCAACATCCATGACGACCAGCCGCATGGCCCGGCGCTGCAGGCCGCCGCGCTGAACGGCGACGTCGACGCCGAGCTTCACAGACTCCCTGGCCAGGTCGGCCCGCAAGCCCGCCGGATCGGCACCAGACACCTTGAACTCGATGCACGTCACCGGCCGGTCGGCCAGCCGCTCGATCCGGTCGATGTTCGCGCCGCTCGCGGCGATTCGCCCGGCGATGGCAGCGATGGCCGACGGCAGCAGGGGCCGGCCCAGCACCGTGACATGAAGCCGGCCGCCCTGGCGCCGTACAGCTTCGCGCGATCCCATGGTGATCTCGACGTCCATGCCCATGTCCGCAGCCAGAGCGGTGACCTGCTCGTGCACGGCTGTCAGATCAGGCGCGCGGTCTGCCGAGAGCAGCACGCCCAGCACGAGCCGGCCGCGAATGACGACCTGCTCGACGTCCGCTACGGTCAGTTCGTGCCTCGCCAGGACCGTGAACAGCCGGGAGGTGACGCCTGGCCGGTCCCGGCCGGTGAGGGTGACCAGCAGCGTGATCTGGGAATCGGTCATCGCGCTTTCACGCTATCGGCAGGGGAAGCGTGGATGACCATGCGGGTGCGTATGCCGGCGACCGGGACGGAGAGGGTAGTGGACATCGAGCGGGGCGTGCTGGGGGTAATACCGTACGCTGCGGTGGGTTCCGGGCCGCCGCTGGTGGTGTGCGCCGGTCTGTGGCCGGTGACCGGCGTCGCCGGAGACGGATTCGTCCGCGGGGCGCTGGGCCCGGTACGCGGGCTGGCCGCACGGCGCCGACTGGTCGTTCTCAATCGCAGAGCCGACCTGCCCGCCGGCCTGACCATGGCGGAGCTGGCGGCCGAGTACGCCGATGCGGTAGTGGGCCTCGAAGGGCCGGTCGACGTGCTCGGCGCGTCAACTGGCGGAAGCATCGCCCAGCAGCTCGCGGCCGATCACCCCCACGCCGTCAGGCGACTGGTCCTGCTCTCCACCGGCTGCCGGCTGGGCCCGCTCGCCCGCAACCTGCAAGGCCGCGTAGGCGTGGAGTTGCGGGCGGGACGCACCCGGACGGCCGTTGGTCTCGCCGCTACCGGACTGGCGCCAGCAGGCCTGCGTGCTGCCGCGCGCGGACTCGGCTGGGTACTGGCGCCGCGGGTGATTCCCACCGACACGGCCGCAGCAGATCTCGCCGCCACGATCGAGGCCGAGGACGGCTTCGACCTGGCGGCTTGCCAGGATGCGATCCAGGTACCGACGCTGATCATCGGTGGCGGCAGGGATCGCTTCTACGACGCTGACCTGTTCCGCGAGACGGCCGCGCTCATCCCGCGCAGCCAGCTCCAGATCTTCCCGCGACGCGGGCACCTCAGCGTTACCACTGACCGCCGGGCCCAGGCGATGATCGAGGGGTTTGTGATGGCCCCGGAGACTGTTCAGCGATAAGAGTTCCGGCGGTGCTGCGCGCCGCGAGCGGCGGTCTCACGGCAGCAGCAGGTGGATGTCACCGAACTCGTGCCAGCGGTAACCAAGGTCGGCGGCGTCCGAATAGCAGCGCCGCAGGAGCGCGTCGTCCGCGAACGCCGCGAGCATCCACAAGTGCGTCGACTGCGGCTCGTGCAGGCCCGTGAGCAGGCCGTCCACGACCGCGACCCCGGTCTGTTTGGTCACCACGTGCGACGTCCAGCCGGCCGCCGCGATGACCGGCCCGGACCGCAGGCAGCCGTCGTTCGGAGCGGTCCCGCGGTCGGCCCGCGCCGCGCTTTCCAGGGCCCGGACGACAGTGGTGCCGGCCGCGATCACCCGGCCGCCGGCGGTCCTGGTCAGGTTCACGAGCCTGGCCGTTGCAGCGGGCACGTCGTAGGACTCGGGGTACGGATCCTCGCCGCCCTCGAGCGACGAGACGCCGGTGTGCAGGGTGACCGGCGCCACGGCCACGCCGCGGCTGACGAGCCTCGTCACGATCTCTGGCGTGATCGGCCGCGCCGCACTCGGCATCTCGGCGCTGCCAGGCCACGTCGCGAAGACGGTCTGGTAGGCGTCGATCGGCCAGGGCCGCGGCACGTACGAGTAGCGGATGGGCTGGCCGTGGCGCAGCAGGTAGGGAATAACGGCGGTGGACAGCCGCGCCAGCCACAGCCGCCGGCTGAACCGGCTGGTCAGGGTGAGCGCGGCACCTCCCGCCAGCCCGACCGTCAGCCCGGCCTCGCCGCCGCTGAAGGGGACCGTGGCCTGGCCGCGGCCGGACCGCAGCTCCGCGAGCCAGTGCCCGTCGGGCAGCGACGTGGAGAAGTGCACGGTGAGCGGTCCAGCTGCGGCGAGCGAGGGCGGCGGCTCGGTCACCTCGACGGCCGCGGGCAGTGTCGCCGAATTGTTGACGACCAGCAGGTCGCCTGGCAGCAGCAGATCGGGCAGGTCGGCGACACCATGGTGGCTGATGTCGCGAGCCGCGGTCCTGCTCACCATCAGTCGTACGTCGGCGCGGCTGCCACCGCGCGCCTCGGGTGGCTCGTGCGCTTCCAGCTCGGGCGGGAGCGTGATACCGATCGCTGCGGGATCCGCCGCGCCGCCGTCGACGCTCGCCGGACCCGGCAGTAGCCCGACCGGGGCCCTCACGACGGGACTCCGGCTGGCGCCGCGGGCGGCTGGATGGGCATCAGGTCGGCGGCGCGGTACCGGCCGCTCGGCATTCGCTCGGTGACCAGCCGGAGGAAGGCCGGGGTCACGATCTCCGGCAGCGGCCGGTCGGAGATGTCCTGGCCGGGATAGGCCTGCTGATGCATTCGCGTGCGCAGGTCGCCGGGGTCGACCCACCAGACCCGGATGGCCGGCTCCTCGGCCGCGAGCACGTGGCTGGCCTGCTCGAGCGCGGCCTTGGCCGCCCCATAGCCGCCCCAGCCGGCATAGGCCTCGACGGCCGCGTCCGAGGTGATGCTGAGCACGGCGCCGCCGAGCCGGCGAAGGTCAGGGAGCACCAGCTGAGTGAGGCCGATCGGTGCGACGACGTTGACCTCGAACGAGGCCAGCAGGGCACCAGCCGGATAGTCGGCGAGCGCGGGCAGCGGGCTCGCGCCGAGAGTGCCGGCGTTGTTGACCAGCAGCCGCGCCCCGCCGAAACCAGCCGCGGCCGCGGCGAGGTCACGGCGGTGCGCTGGGTCGGTGATGTCGCCGGCGAGGGAGAGTACCCGGCTGGCCGGCAGGTCGTGCCGCGCGCAGATCTCAGCCACGGCAGCCCGCAGCGCCTCGCCGTCGCGGGCGTCGACGACGAGCTGATACCCGGCTGCCGCCAGGCTGCTCGCCAGGGCGCGGCCGAGGCCGCGAGATGCTCCGGTGACGATCGCAACCTCAGGTGTCTTCATGGCTTCGACGGTAGGCAGCAGACCGGCGACGCACATCGGCCGCCGGACGGGCCGATTCTGCGACCATGGTCCTAGGACCCGGGACTGATCCGCGGACACGGCTGCGCCGGTACGGTCGGCATATGGAGGCCAGGCAGGACGAGATCTTCCAGCACGTCAGCCAGGTGGTGCTGGCGGTGTCCAGCCAGCTGTCAGTGCGGGACGTGCTGCAGATGATCGTCCGCTCGGCCCGCTCGCTCGCGGGTGCCCGGTACGCGGCGCTTGGCGTGCCGGATGAAGCCGGCGGCTTCGCGGAGTTTCTGGTCGACGGGCTGACAGCGCGCGAGCAGGCAGCGATCGGCCCGCTGCCACGGCAGCACGGCCTGCTCGGGGTCATGGTCCGGGAGGGCAAGACACTGCGGCTCGACGACATCAGGGCCGACCCGCGGTTCTGGGGCTGGCCGGCCGCCCACCCGGAGCTCACCGACGTGCTCGGCGTGCCCATCCGGCAGGGCGAGTCGGTCCTGGGTTTCATCTTCGCGGCCTGCAAGTCCGGCCCTGATGGCTTCACGGAGCGCGACGAGCAGGTGGTCGGCCTGTTCGCGGCGCACGCCGCGATCGCCCTGACCAACGCACGGCTGTACGAGCGCGGCCGGGAGCTGTCGGTGCTGGAAGAGCGAGCCAGGCTCGCCAGGGACCTGCATGACGCTGTCTCGCAGAAGCTGTTCAGTGTTCGCGCCAAGGCCAGGGCTGCGGCCGTCCTGGTCGAGCGAGACCCCGGACGGGCCGTAGCTGAGATCGGCAGCGTCGCCGCGCTGGCTGGCGAAGCGCACGCTGAGCTGCGTGCCGTCATTGACGGACTGGCGCCGCCCGAGCTCGCGGCGGGCGGCCTCGCCGGGTCGATTCGCGCGTACGCCGTCCTGGCTGGCCGCACGCACGGAGCCGAGGTGGTGGTCGACGCTGGGGAGCTGCCCGACCTCGACTCGCGGCTGCAGACCGCCGTGTACCGGGTCGCGCAGGAGGCGATCGGCAACGCGTTGCGTCACTCCGGCAGCCGGCAGGTGTCTGTGTGCCTGTACCAGCGCCAGCGCAACGTCGTTCTTGAGGTGTCGGACCACGGGGCTGGCTTTGATCCGGGTTCCGCGCTGACCGGCCTCGGGCTGACCACAATGCGGGAACGGGCCACGTCGGCGGGCGGGCGCCTGTCCATCACCTCGGCGCCCGGCGCAGGCGCTCGCGTGCGGCTGAGCGTTCCGGCGGTGCGCGGATGACCAGCAGGCCCGCGACCGATGATCAGCTGATTACGGTGCTGATCGCCGACGACCATCCGGTCGTCCGCCAGGGCCTGGCCGTCTTGCTCGAAGTACAGGACGGCATCGCCCTGGTGGGCCAGGCTAGAGACGGCGCCGAGGCGGTCAGGCTGACCCGCGAGCTGGCACCGGACGTTCTCCTTCTCGATCTCATGCTGCCGGGACTCGATGGCATAGGCGTTCTGACGCAACTGCGGGCGGGCGACTCCCGGACCAGGGTGCTGGTCCTCACCAGCGCCGCAGGCTCGGACCGCCCCGCCCTGGCGTTGCAGGCCGGGGCCGCCGGCTTCCTCTATAAGGACGTCGACCCGGATGCGCTGGTGCGCGCCATCCGCTCGGTTCACGACGGCCACACCGTGCTGGCTTCCGGAGCCGCGGGTCTGGTGGCCGGTCGGTCCGGCCGCGAGGTGCGTGGCGTCGGCGCCCTGACCACCAGGGAGCGGGAGGTCTTCGCGCTGCTCGCCGAAGGACAGTCCAACCGGGAGATCGCCCGCAGCCTGCAGGTAGCGGAAAAGACCGTGAAGACCCACGTCAGCGCGGTGCTAGCCAAGCTCGGCGTGGCAGACCGGACGCAGGCTGCCCTGCTGGCCGTCCGCGAATCCGGCGGCGACCGGTGAGGCCGGGCGCCGCGGTCATGCCGTAAGTTCGGGGAAGACGACGGCGGGCGAAGGGAACCGGATGGCGGCTGACGTACTTCGCCTGCGCGGGGTCGGAGTCCGGTACGACAGGTCAATGCTGCTGCGTGACATCGACTGGACCGTCAGGAGCGGCGAGAGCTGGGTCATCATCGGACCGAACGGGGCCGGCAAGACCACCCTGCTGCAGGTGGCCGCCACGCTGCTGAGACCGACTCACGGCACGGTCGAGGTGCTCGGCGAGCCGCTGAGTCGGGCTGACATCGCTGACCTGCGGACCAGGATCGGCATGGCCAGTGCGGTCGTGGCCGACCGGGTCCCGCAGCAGGAGAAAGTGATCGACCTGGTACTCACGGCGGCGTACGGCATCCTCGGCCGGGACATCGAAGACTACGACTCCGACGACGTGACGCGCGCGGTCGAGCTGCTCGACGCGCTCGGCTGCGCACATCTCATCCGGCGGCGGTTCGCCTCGCTGTCGGAAGGCGAGCGCAAGCGGGTGCAGATCGCCAGGTCGCTGATGGCGGACCCGGAACTGCTGCTGCTGGACGAGCCGGCCGCCGGCCTCGACCTCGGTGGCCGTGAGGAACTGCTGCAGCGGATCGCGGCACTGCTGCGTGACCCCAGGTCGCCGATGATGATCATGGTTACTCATCACGTGGAGGAGGTTCCGGACGGATTCACACACGCCATGCTGATGCGCAAGGGCGCCGTCGTCGCGGCCGGGCCACTCCCGGAGGTGTTCACGGAGCGGAACCTCTCCCGGACCTTCGGCGTGCCGCTGCAACTGGAACGGCGAGCAGCCCGCTGGTCGGCGCGGGTGATCACATTCCCGTGACCGGTGATGCCACCACGATCGTCAGGATGCGAGGAACCCGTGGGTCCGGCTGAGGTGCTCGCGCTCCTCGGGGTTGGCGCTGCCGCCGGCGGGGCGAACGCAGTCGTGGGTTCAGGATCGCTGATCACCTTCCCGACCCTGCTTGCTTTCGGCTTCCCGCCGATACAGGCGAACGTGTCGAACAACGTCGGCATGGTCTTTGGCAACATCAGTGGTTCGTACGGCTACCGCCGGGAGCTCGCCGGCCAGCGCGGCAGGCTCATCACGCTCGGCGTGATCTGCGCAGCTGGATCCGTCGGTGGCACGGTCGCACTTCTCACGCTGCCGTCGGCGGTCTTCCGGTTCGTCGTTCCGGTGCTGATCCTGATCGCCTGCGTGCTCGTACTCGTGCAGCCGTTGCTGAGCAAGCGCATCATCGCGCGGCGAGCGCGGCGGGCCGCGGGGGGCGACCACCGCACGGCCGCTGGCGAGGAGGCCATCAACCCGGTACTGGGCGCCGGGATGCTGGCCACTGGCGCATACGGCGGCTACTTCGGTGCGTCGCAGGGTGTCCTGATGATCGGACTGCTCGGTACGTTCTTCGACGAGCCGCTGCAGCGTGTGAACGGCGCCAAGAACGTTCTCGCCGCAGTTGTCAACGGCGTCGCGGCGGTCGTCTACATCGTCTTCGCGCACGTTGACTGGGTGATCGTCGTGCTTCTCGGCGTCAGCTCGACGCTGGGCGGACTGGTCGGGGCCCGCTACGGCCGGCGGCTGCCACCCATGGCGCTGCGCATCTTCATCGTGCTGTTCGGCGTCATCTCCGCGGTGAAGCTGATCTTCTTCTGAGTCGCCAGGGAGAACTGGAATGACTCCCACGTCACCCCGTTGCTGTGCTGGCCAGCTGTCATGCCATCATGTTCTGCGGGGGACCCAACAAGATGAATCCGGGGGGACCGGTCATCGGGCTCGTCCTGGCCCGCTCTGGCGGCGCCGGGGCGAGCCTTCTTATCTTCCCGGCCGCCGGCGCTGACCACCGGATCGGGCGATTGCCTCGGCCATGCCCTTATTGGCCAGCGCGTCCGCCCGCTCGTTGCCGGGATTACCGGCGTGGCCCTTGACCCAGAGCCACTCCACCTCATGCCGCGCGGCCGCAGCGTCCAGGCGGCGCCACAGTTCCTCGTTCTTGACGGGCTGCTTGCTGGCGGTCCGCCAGTTGTTGCGCTTCCAGGTTGGCAGCCAGCTCATGATGCCGTTGCGCAGATATGCGCTGTCGGTATGGAGCCGCACCCGGGTGGGCCTGGTCAGGCTCTCCAGCGCCTGGATTGCAGCCATGAGCTCCATCCGGTTGTTGGTCGTTGCGGACGCCTCGCCCCCCGACAGCTCCTTGCTCTGGTCACCGTAGGTGAGCAGGACTCCCCAGCCGCCGGGGCCGGGATTCCCGCTACACGCCCCGTCGGTATAGATCTCGACACTGCCGCCGGTGTGCGCCATAGCCGAAAACCTACCGTGGACTCGCCGACCAGGCGGTCACTGTCACTAGCTGATGGGAGGTCGTCATGCGCGCATCACTCAGCGGCAGTGCGCTAACAGAAATGGCCAAGAAAGAAGCGTCAGACAACCGGCCGCTCTCGGTGACGGAGAGCCGTAGCAACTCTCCGCGGCACGTGTCGACGATGGTGAGCAGATATACCTGGGGTGCGGGGTCTTGCTAGAAGTAGTCTCCCGTCGTGATCGGGGGGGTTGCGGCAAACGACGCGAGGTCGCAGGGGAAGTATGCCGAGCCTAACAGCGTGAGCGTTCCGTGACTAGACGATTGCGCAGAGTAATTGCTATCGGTTGCCGCCCGCCATCTCGAGCTGGGTGGCAATCAGGTCCCGGTACCAGCCGAACGACGCTTTAGGGGTGCGGCGCAGCGTCTCATAGTTGACATGAACGAGACCGAACCGCTGGTGGTAGCCCTCGGCCCACTCGAAGTTGTCGAGTAGTGACCAGACCAGGTACCCGCGCACGTCGACCCCGGCGGCCATCGCGTCCGCGACGGCGCGGATATGGCCGTCGAGATAGCTGATCCGGTCGGAGTCCTCGACCTGTCCCGTGGCGCCCGGCTCGTCCGCGAACGAGCAGCCGTTCTCGGTGATGTAAACCGGCGGCAGCCGGTCGGCGTAGCGCGCGGCCAGGGTGGTGAGCACCTCGGCCAGCCCGGCGGGTACGACAGGGTTACCGAATGCCGTCACGGAATAGCCGGGGATGGGCTCCATATGGAAGGGGAGCGGGGAGTCTGGCAGCGCCGATAGCCGGGTCGGCGCGTAGTAGTTGACACCGAGCGCGTCGACGGGCGCGGTGATGACCGCCAGGTCGCCGTCCAGTATGGCGTCCAGCCCGGCCTCGCCGACCCCGAATGCAGACAGGTCTGGGTAACGACCGAGCAGCAGCGGATCGGTGAACAGCCTGTTGTGCAGTACGTCGTAGGCGGCTGCCGCTGCGACGTCGGGCGGGCCTGAGCTAGCCGGCCAGGCAGGCGAGTAGTTGTTGGCGATCGCGATCTGACGGGCCCCTGCGGCGCGTAGCGCGCCTGCGGCCAGGCCATGGCCGAGCAGCTGGTGATGCGCTGTCGGCAGCGCGCCGAGCATCAGGGTCCGGCCCGGCGCGTGAATGCCGAGAGCGTAGCCATAGGCGGTCACCACGAATGGCTCGTTGAGGGTGATCCACAGCGGGACGCGGTCGGCGAATCGTGCGGCCACGATGCCGGCGTAGTCCGCGAACCGGTACGCGGTCTGCCTCGCGAGCCAGCCGCCTTCGTCTTCGAGCGGCTGCGGCAGATCCCAGTGGAACAGCGTGGGCATCGGGGTGATGCCGCGGGCCAGCAGGCCGTCGATGAGCCGGTCGTAGAAGTCGAGGCCCGCCGCGTTAGCGGCGCCCGAGCCAGTCGGCTGAATGCGTGGCCACGAGAAGGAGAACCGGTACGCGCCGACGCCGAGCTGCGCCATCAGCGCGACGTCCTCGGGCCACCGGTGATAGTGATCGTCGGCGATGTCACCGGTGTGGCCGTCACGGATCACGCCCTCGCGCCGGCAGAAGGTGTCCCAGACTGACTCACCGCGCCCGTCTTCGGCGACAGCGCCTTCGATCTGGTAGGCGGCGGTTGCGACGCCCCACGTAAAGCCAGGCGGGAACTGCGGGAACTCTGCATCGGTCACCGGCTGATGGTAGCCCGGCTACCCGGCACGGAACGCTACGGCAGTCGCTATCCGCCCGCCGGGCGTGCCGGGACGGACGCGGTCTCCCAGCCGTCCTCCGGCGGGCAGTGGCATGATCGGCCTGTGTCCGTCGCGGGAGGTCCAGGCAGGTCGTCTCCCCTGGCCAGCCAGCTCGACGCGATCGTCGTCGGATCGGGGCCGAACGGCCTCGCCGCCGCTCTGACGATGGCCAGGGCCGGGCTGCGCGTGCAGGTCTTCGAAGGTGCATCCGAGCCGGGCGGCGGCTGCCGCACCGCGGAGCTGACGCTCCCCGGCTTCTTTCACGACGTGTGCTCGGCCGTGCATCCGCTAGCGCTGGCATCCCCGTTCTTCGCCGAACTAGACCTGGCGGCGCACGGCGTCCGGCTGCTCACCCCGAAGGTTGCCGCCGCGCACCCGCTGGATGGCGGCCGGGCCGGCGCGGTCAGCGGCGGCGTAGCCGAGACCGCCCGCCGACTCGGTGACGACGCGACCGCTTACCGGCGGCTCATGGAGCCGCTGGTGCGCGATGCTGAGCCGATCGTCTCCATGGCGCTGGCGCCGCTCCGCACCCTGCCGGGCCATCCGGTTGCGGCCGCGCGGTTCGGCCTGCAGGGACTCGCTCCGGCAACGGTGCTGGCCCGCCGCCTGCAAACGGCCGAGGGCCGGGCCCTGTTCGCCGGCATGGCCAGTCACTCGATCCGGCCGCTGTCGGCGCCGCTGACCGGGGCGTTCGGGCTGACCTTGCTGATGCTCGCGCACACCACCGGCTGGCCGGTCGTGGCGGGCGGCAGCGCCTGCCTGACCGACGCGATGGGCGCCGAGCTCACCAGGCGCGGCGGCGAGGTCGTCACCGGGACCTGGATCGAGCGCCTCGAACAGCTGCCGTCCGCGCCGGCCGTCCTGCTGGATGTCACCCCGCGCCAGCTGCTGGCGATGGCTGGTGCCCGCCTGCCTGCTGGATATCGCCGCGCCATGCAGCGGTACCGCTACGGCCCGGGCGTCTGCAAGGTCGACTGGGCGCTCGACGGCTCCGTTCCCTGGCAGCACGAGGCCTGCCGCGAGGCGGGCACGGTGCACGTCGGCGGGACGATTGGCGAGATCGCCCGCACCGAGGCTGACGTCAGCGCCGGCCGGATACCGGAGCGGCCGTTCTGCCTGGTCGCCCAGCCGTGCGTGGTTGATCCGAGCCGCGCCCCCGCCGGACGGCACACGCTGTGGGCCTACTGTCACGTGCCCGCCGGGTCAGGGGCCGACATGTCCGGGCGGATCGAGGCGCAGATCGAGCGGTTCGCCCCTGGCTTCCGCGACCGCATCCTCGCCCGCTCGGTCCGGACTGCCCCGGAGATCGCGCGCTACAACCCCAGTTACACCGGCGGGGACATCGCGGGCGGGGCGGCCACACTGCGTCAGACGATCGGCCGCCCGGCGCTGCGCTGGAACCCGTACCGGACGCCGCTTCCAGGCGTCTACCTATGCTCGGCGTCCACCCCGCCAGGCGCCGGCGTGCACGGGATGTGCGGCCTGTGGGCCGCGAGGACCGCGCTGCGCGACCTGCACATCGAGGCGCCCCCGGGTGACCTCCCTGAGCTTTCCCTGAGCTGTCCCTGAGCTCTCCGCTGCATCGCCTGGTGCGAGGTAGCGTGAGTGCGTGAAGAAGATAATCGAGCTGCTGGTTTGCTTCCTGCACCCGATCGCTGTCGTGCTGATCTGGATCGACTTGCTCACGCGACGCGACATCGGCGACGGGGCGAAGCTCGCCTGGGGCATCTTCGTTCTCGTCCCGCTGGTTCCATTCCTGTACGTGCTCACCGGCGGCGACCTCTGGTAGCGGCCGGTCGCTGCGCCGCCTAGCCGGGATCGCTCGCGAGCGCGATCGCCTCGCCGACCTCACCCTGCCGGGCGGCTAGCTCGGCTGCGTACTTCTCGTTGTCGATCTTCTCGGCCAGTTCCTCGTCGGCGCGCATCAGTACCTCGAGGTCGGCGTCTGCGGCCTCGATCACGCCGAGGTCCGCGTAGGCGTGCTGCACCTTGGGTCCCCACAGCCCGATGTCGCGCACGCACGGCACGATGCGGGAGAACAGCAGGGTGCGGAACGCCTGCTGCACCGGGGACTGCTCGGTAAACGCGACGCACTCGTCGACGTTGAAGCCCATCCGCTCCCAGACCTCGCGCGCGGTGAATCGGTTCCGCATGAGGTAGCAGCCCTCGACGACGAACTCCTCCCGGTCGGCCCGCTCTGCCTCGGTCAGCTCCTTGTAGTAGTCGCGGAGCGCCAGCCGCCCGAACGCCACGTGCCGGGCCTCATCCTGCATGACGTAGGCGAGCAGCTGGGTCACCAGCGGGTTGTTGGACAGGTCGCGGTGCACGCCGAAAGCCGCCAGCGCCAGGCCCTCGATGAGCACCTGCATGCCGAGGTAGGGCATGTCCCACCGCGAGTCGCTGAGCGAGTCGGCCAGCAGCCGGGCGAGGTCAGGGTTGACCGGGTAGTACAGGCCGATCTTCTCCCGCATGAACGTCGAGTACAGCTCGACATGCCGTGCCTCGTCCATCGCCTGGGTGGCGGCGTAGAACTTGGAGTCCATGTCGGGCACCGACTCGACGATGCGGGCGGCGACAGTCAGAGCGCCCTGCTCGCCGTGCAGGAACTGGCTGAACAGCCACGCGGACAGGTGGTGGTCGAGCTCGTCGCGCTCCTTCTGGTTCAGCTTGTCCCACTGCGGCGATCCGTAGATCGGGTTGAGCTCCTCGCTCTGCTCCATCACGTTGCACGGATTGACGGGAATGCTCCAGTCGATCCGTTTCGTGGCATCCCACTGCTTGTCCTTGCCGCGCTGGTACAGGTCGAGCAGGCGGCTCCGGCCCTGGTCGTACTCCCAGCTGAAGCGTGCCGCCCCGGCGGCCGGGACGTCCCAGGTACCGGGCTCGACGGGGGTGGTGTAGTGCTCGTAGGTGCTCACGGCAGCCTCCTGGAGATGCGGGCCAGTGCGGCATAGCAGTGGCGGTGATTCCGACATTACCCGCCAGTACCTCGTGGCTCTAGTGGCTCCCGGGGCCTAGCTGTGGCCGGGTTGGTCGTGGTAAGGAGCCACCATGGACTTCGATATCCCGGCCGACCTGGCGAGCTACCTGACCGAACTGGACGAGTTCATCGAGGCCGAGATCCGGCCGCTGGAGCACCAGGACGATAACGTCCGGTTTTTCGACCACCGGCGTGAGGACGCGCGCACTGACTGGGACCGCGGCGGGCTGCCGAACCGCGACTGGGAGGCGCTGCTGGCTGAGGCGCGCCGCCGGGCCGACTCAGCCGGTCACTACCGGTATGCGTTCCCGGCGAAGTACGGCGGGCGGGACGGCAGCAACCTCGGCATGGCCGTCATCCGTGAGCACCTGGCGAGCAAGGGACTCGGGCTGCACTGCGACCTGCAGAACGAGCACATGATCGTCGGGAACAACGTCGGCCTGCTGCTCATGCTCGAATATGGCAGCCGGGCGCAGCAGGCCGAGTGGGTCGACGACCTCGCCGCCGGCCGGCGCGGCTTCGCGTTCGGGATCACCGAGCCGGCCCACGGCTCGGACGCCACCTACATGGAGACGACCGCTGTGCGTGACGGCGATGACTGGATCATCACCGGCGAGAAGACCTTCAACACCGGCGTGCACGCCGCCTCGTACGACTTGATCTTCGCCCGGACCAGCGGCCAGCCAGGCGCCGCGGACGGCATCACCGCGTTCCTCACCCCGGTGGCGTCGCCCGGCTTCACGGTTGAGGAATACCTGTGGACGTTCAACATGCCCACCGACCACGCCCACGTGCGCCTCGACTCCGTCCGCGTGACCGATGCCGCTGTCTTCGGCGGAGAGGGCCGCGGCCTGCAGGTGGTACAGCACTTCTTCAACGAGAACCGGATCCGGCAGGCAGCCTCGAGCCTCGGCGCGGCGCAGTACTGCATCAACGAGTCGGTCGCGTACGCCCTGGCCCGCAAGCCGTTCGGCAAGCCGCTTGCAGCCAACCAGGCGATCCAGTTCCCGCTCGTGGAGCTCCAGACCCAGTGCGAGATGCTGCGCACGCTCATCCACAAGACCGCGTGGCTGATGGACCGAGACGGCCCGTTCTCCGTCTCCGACAAGGTGTCCATGTGCAACTACTGGGCGAACCGGCTGTGCTGCGAGGCCGCCGACCGCGCCATGCAGGTCCACGGCGGCCTCGGCTACTCGCGGCACAAGCCGTTCGAGCACATTTATCGCCACCACCGCAGGTACCGGATCACCGAGGGCGCGGAGGAGATCCAGATGCGCCGGGTGGCTGGGTACATGTTCGGCTTCATGCGCCAGCGCGCCCCGAAAGGCGTCTCGGAAGGATGACGGCTGCTGCTCCAGATGGGAACGGGCTGGCTCGTGCGCTGCGGCCGTTCACCGGGCCGGTGACGATCGAGAGACTCATCCGCCTGTCCGGTGGCGCGTCGAAGGAAACGTGGTCGTTCGACGCCGTAGGGCCGGATGGCACATGCAGCGGCCTGATCCTGCGCCGGGACCCGCCGGGCCGGCCTGGTGAGCCGGACGCCCTGGATCGCGAGGCCGTCGCGCTGGGCCTGGCTCACGGTGCCGGGCTGGCGGTCCCGGAGGTGCTGTTCTCAGCCCGCGGCGCCGAACTTGGCACCGCGGGCATGGTGATGCGCCGGGTGGACGGCGAGACGATCGCCCGCCGGATCTTGCGGGACGACAGCTACGCGCCGGCCCGCGGCGTGCTCGCGGCCCAGCTCGCGGAGTTCGCCGCCGGCCTGCACGCCGTCGAGGTGCCGCCAGGCTTTCCCCGTCCGGACCCGCTTGCCCAGCTACGAGAGCAGCTGGACTCGTTCGGGCTGCCCCCGTCGGGCCAGCACAGCGAGGTCTTCGAGCTGGCCATGGACTGGCTGGCCGCCCACCCGCCCCCGGAGCGCGAGCCGGTGCTCGTGCACGGCGACTTCCGGCTCGGCAATCTGATCGTCGGTCCGGACGGGCTGCGGGCGGTGCTCGACTGGGAGCTGACGCATGCGGGGAACCCGGCCGAGGATCTCGGCTGGCTGTGCGTCAAGGCGTGGCGTTTCGGCGCGCCACTGCCGGTAGCCGGGGTGGGCACGCGCGAGGAACTGCTCGCCGCTTATGAGTCAGCTGGCGGCGCGGGCATCTCGCCCGCCGAGTTGCGCTGGTGGGAGATCCTCGGCACGCTGCGCTGGGGCGTCATCTGCCTGACCCAGGCGTGGGCGCATCTGTCCGGTGCGCACCGCTCGGTTGAGCTCGCGGCCATCGGCCGCCGGGTGTGCGAGCAGGAGTGGGACCTGCTGGCGCTGCTCGACCCAGAGTCGGCCCGGCGGGCTGCAGGGACCGTGCGACGACCGACCGGGGCGAGCCAGCCATCGCCGGCGCCATACGGCAGGCCGACCGCCAGCGAGCTGCTCGACGCGGTTCACGAGTTCCTGCTTGGCACGGTGCTTCCACAGACCTCCGGCCAGCTGTCGTTCCACGCGCGCGTCGCCGCTAACGCGGTGGCGATCGTGCTGCGTGAACTGGACGCCGGCGCCCCGCCGCCGGACGCGGACCTGGCCGAAGCAGTGGCCTCCCGGCTCGCGGTCGCTAACCCCAAGTACTTCGATTCACCGCCGCCCTGATGTGCCTGCTGTCGGTGGGTTCTGACCGCAATCAGGGGGATGAGAGGGCAGTTTGCACCCCCACTAAGGGGAGCGAAGTGCCCTTCCATCCCCGTGCGCGGCAGCGGTTAGAGCGTGCCGATCAAGGGCCAGGGTGACGATCACCCCCGTCGTCGATCCTGGCTGACGCGATCATGCCGATAGGGACCACTGGATACGCTCTGACCCGTGCCTGACCCGGACGAGATGGCGCGGCTGCCGCGCGACTTCTTCGACCGGCCTGCCACCGAGGTAGCGCCCGACCTGCTGGGGTGCATCCTGTGGCACGCCAGTCCCGCCGGGCTCGTCGCAGCCCGGCTGGTCGAGGTCGAGGCATACCGCGGCGCGATCGACCCGGCCTCGCACTCCTACCGCGGCCAGACCGCTCGGAACGCGGTGATGTTCGGCCCGCCAGGTCACGCGTACGTCTACTTCAGCTATGGAATGCACTACTGCGTGAACCTCGTCTGCGAGCCCCCCGGTCTTGCTGAGGCGGTGCTGATCCGGGCGGGGGCCGTAGTGGCGGGCGCAGAACTAGCGCGGCGCCGCCGGTACGGTCTGCCAGACACCGCCGGGAAACCTGCCGACGGCACCAGTCCCGGCGTCGGCCGTACTAGCAGCGCTGACGGCAGCGCGAGGACCGCGGGCGGCCGCGAGGCAGCGCCAGTCGGGAGCCGTGTGCGGCGGCGCGAACTCGACCTTGCCCGCGGGCCCGGACGGTTGTGCCAGGCGCTCGGCATCGACCGCTCTCACGACGGCACTGACGTGTGCGCGCCTGGCAGCCCGCTCGGGGTCGGCCCGCCGAGCGCGAGCGCCCAGCCGGCGGCCGAAGCGGCCGCCACGATCGAGACCGGCCCGCGGGTGGGCATCAGCCGGGCGGCTGACCGTCCGTGGCGCTACTGGCTCGCCGACGACCGCCACGTTTCGATCTATAGACCTTCCAAGCCGAGGGACGCGCGACCGAAACCGGTTTCCGGCGGCTCTGCCGAAGATGGGACGATGCACGGGTGACCGACATCCTCGACGACCTGAGCTGGCGCGAGCTGATCGCCGTGTCGACCGACCTGGACGAGCTGCGCCAGGCGCTCGACGCCGGGATCGTCACGTTCTACTGCGGGTTCGACCCGACGGCGGCCGGACTGCATATCGGCAACCTCGTGCAGCTCATCACCATGCGGCGGCTGCAGCTGGCCGGGCACCGGCCGATCGCGATCGTCGGCGGCGCCACCGGGCTGATCGGCGACCCAGGCGGCAAATCTGCCGAGCGGGTGCTCAACCCGCGCGAGGTGGTCGCCGAGTGGCTGGAGCGGATCCGTGCCGAGGTGAACCGGTTCCTCGACTTCACCCCCGGACCGACCGCGGCGACCGTGGTCAGCAACCTGGACTGGACCGGGCAGTTGTCGGCGATCGACTTCCTCCGTGATATCGGCAAGCACTTTCCGGTGAACCAGATGCTGTCGCGGGAGGTCGTCCGCGCGAGGCTGGAGGCAGGCGGCATCAGCTACACCGAGTTCAGCTA
>Ga0123355_10004111_pt1 | contig 21088 bp, 23 predicted proteins | sample TergutEmb28metaG_3_FD_89872 | JGI IMG/M metagenome (GOLD analysis project Ga0123355, IMG submission 89872) | Embiratermes neotenicus P1 segment gut microbial communities from Petit-Saut dam, French Guiana - Emb289 P1 | ecosystem: Host-associated > Arthropoda: Insects > Digestive system > Gut ...
AACTCATGTACTTTCTCCGATTCTGTAATGCCTTAATCTGATGGGAACTGTTATGTCATCATCACTAACAACAGTATTCCCATATTTGTTACAACTACTTCGGCTAATTCCATTTCCGTCTGGTGGCTCCATAACAATCCCCCCCTTTAACTCGCAAAAGGCAATAAAAAACGACCCAAAGGGGCCGCAAATAAGCATCAACAGATAAATCACCTGCTGCAAAACAACACAAAAAAAGACCGCAGCAACGATTTCCATTACACTATACTTATAACCCCTCGTAAAAGCTTTAGCACTAAAAGACGTAGATTTGGAAATTGGCTTTACAGCAATCCATCCAAACAGCTACATTAAGCAATGCCTTAATCCGACTATGCCTGTTATACCCCGTGGCGTCTCTCGACATTGTGGGGCAGCAGCCTGTGTTCTTTTAGGAGCCTCACCTAACAAGTTATTGAATTTGTAATACTCGTATAATATACATCGCTGTCTAATCATGTGTCAAGGGTTGTATCAATAAAACAGTATCAAAGCCCCCTCTATCGGAATATGCTGTAATGGACATTGGGAAAAGAGGAATTATTATGTTTATGCCAATCTTATCCGGGCTTATTGTATCTGTAGATGCATTTTTTATCGGGCTTTCGCTTGGGCTGCAAAAAAGGTGCCGATTTTTATATCTCACCATCATCAATGCCTTCCTTTTAGGCCTTTGTATCATTGGTTTTTTGATTGCAGAGCGGATTTATGAATTGATTGAAGTGGATACCGATTTAATTGTAGGTTTTTCATTTATTGCACTGGGCCTGTGGTGCATAATCAATTACTTTGTATCCGAACGTATTAAAAAGAGAAAAGGCAGCATCACAAAGGAGAACAAATCAATTAAAACATTTGTCCTTGTAGGGCTGGTTATGAGTGTGGAAGCCATGGCCATCACCATGGGGATTACATTTATTTTTCTGCCGCATTCTACTTTTGCAATACCACTTACTGTGGCTTTTGCACATTTTGGATACTCGGCATTATCATTTTGTTTGTCCAGGACCAGGTATTTAAAAGGGCTGCCTGTTGTTTTGGGGCATGTTATATCCGGGCTGGCGCTTATTATTTATGGGGTTATGGCGCTTTTTGTGGAGTTTGGGGTGTAGGGTTAAAGGCAAGCCCACAGGATCACTGAATCCTATGGGTTTGTCTTCAGACTGAAACAACCTTCACTGTTTTGAACTTCCTTATATCTCCCGCATACACAAATCAGCATAACGCCCCTTTTGAGATAGCAAATCATCATGTGTCCCTTCTTCAACAACCTGACCTTTTTCCACTACCAAAATTCTATCGGCCTTTTGCGCAAGGCTTAGCCTATGGGCTACAGTTATTATGGTCTTACCTTCAAATGACTTCTCCAATATCGTTTGTATCTGCTGTTCTGTATCCACATCAAGGGCAGATGTTGCCTCATCTAATAGGAGGATTGGAGCATCTTTTAATATAGCTCTTGCAAATGCTATCCGCTGACGCTGGCCACCGGATAATTTTGAGCCACCTTCACCTACAATAGTGTCGTACCCATCGGGTAACGCTATAATAAAATCATGTGCTTGAGCCTTCTTTGCAGCCTCATACACTACTTCTTTTGACATAGCAGCGTTTTGCTTGCCAAAAGCAATATTATCAAAGATAGAGCAATCATATACGGCATAGCCTTGGGGCACCACAGAAATCATATTTTTCGACCAAGTCTGGCTACCAAATATTTCTATATCGCCTTTGTCTTGTGTGTATAGCCGCTGTATCAGCTTTGTTATGGTACTTTTTCCACTGCCAGATTCACCTACTAAGGCTATAAATTCACCTTTGTTAATAGATAAGGTTAGATTTGACAACACCACCTGCTCCGGCTTATAGGAAAAGCACACGTCTTTAAAATTAACCGCAACGTCACTTGATGATTCTAAATCATCTTCCTCTTCACTTCTGGCTTCTTCTACAGATTTATCAAGTATTTCAAATACCCTTTTGCCCGCTACGAGGCTTGGTTGTATCTGCCTGCAGAAATGTGAGAAACCACGCAAACCTTCGGTCATAACATTCATGACCCCGGCAAGAAATAGGGCTTGGCCTATTTCCAATTCCCCTTGCATGACTAAAATTACTCCTAAAATAAATCCTGCAGGCTGGGCAAAGGCACTGACACCACCAAAAACAAAACTTTCGGAAATACCTCCTAAAATCTGAAAACGCATCCGTTTACGGGCAACTATATCAGCAATATCGCTATATCGTTTAGTAAATACTAATCCCAACAGAAAAATCCGAATAATGGGAGCTGCCCTTACGGTTTCCATTAAAAACGATGTAGATTCTGCGGCTTTTGCCCTTGCTTCCATATCTGCGTAGCGTATTTTGGGGTTGAGCACCACCGACATAATGACTGTCGCTATAGTAAATAAAAAAGCCAAAGCTACAAACCGCAGATCGCCTATCCAAACAAATACCCCAAAGGAAATGCTGACAAAAAACACAAAATGGAATAGACCCGTCAGGGCTGGGCCGGCAAATACATTGGCTGCCCAAGTTGCGTCTTCTGTAAGCCTTACCAGATAATCACCCTGAGACATTGCCTTAATTTCGCTAACAGGTAAACGCTGTACCTGCCTAAATACAGTCTTTCGCAATTCCCCCGATCCGTAAGCCGCACAAGCCCGTTTTAACCAAACACTGAGGACGACCACAGGAGTCAGGCCAATAAGAATAACTGATAATACAGCCACAGTAGCACCGGATTCTGCACCTTGATCCAACGTCACGATATCGGCAAGTACTCTGTATAAGAAAGGGGTGACAAATGCTGTGGCAAGCTCTGTTAGTGACAACAACCAGCCAATTATGAATAGTTTACGCTTAGCCCCCATATAAGAGAATATTCTCAGCAAAATAGATGCCGATTGACGTATTCCTAGCTTCATACTCATAATATCACCTGCTTGCCCAAGGCCTCATAATAATAACCCTTTGCCTTCATAAGCTCCGCCGGACTGCCTTGCTCTATAACCTTACCCGATGCATCCAGACAGTAAATATAGTCAGCATTTTGGATGGTGGACAGGCGGTGGGCAATGACCAACGCTGTCTTGTTTTCTAGCAGGGTATTGAGTGCCTTTTGCAATTCCCTTTCAGAGACATTATCCAAGGCACTGGTGGGCTCGTCCAGCAGTATCAATTCTGATTGTTTGATTATAGCCCGGGCAATAGATATCCGCTGCTTTTGGCCGTCTGACAGGTTATTCCCAAACTCTCCCACCTGGGTATGGATATCGATTGATATTTGCGCACTTTCCAAGGCAGCTATGACCTCTACCTCACTTGCATCGGGGTTGCCTTGTCGGACATTTTCCAGCACAGTGCCTTCAAAGAGTGACGCATCTTGTGTGACTATGGCAATATGCTGCCGTAGACTGGCATGAGACCATTCCTCTACATCTGTACCAAAAAGTTTAAGACATCCGGATGTGGGAGCATAAAATTTGCATATCAATTTTATAACCGTACTTTTGCCTGCGCCTGTTGGCCCGATTATGGCAGCCATTTTTCCTCTTTCCAGCTGCATATTGAAATTGGATAAAACGAAATGATTATTTGTATCCTCTTGCTCATAAGAAAATGAAACATTTTCAAATGAAACGACAGGAGCGTTGCTCTCGATAGCTTTGCTTTCTCCACCGGATTCCAATGGGATATCCAATATCTCGTAAAGCCTTTCGGATAAGGCCTTGGCTCGTCTAAATGTGCCAACAAAATAATCTGACAGCTCAAGCAGGGTACGTATGTAGGCGGACAGGGTGATGAAAGCAATCACAGTACCTACCGTTGCATATCCTCTGGATACAAGAAAAGCAGCCACACCAAACAAAGCTACCAACTGCACCATGGTGGTGAAATATTTTAATGCCGATAGCTTAGCAGCAATTTTGTCACTTTCTATGCTTTGGCTGACAGAATTGTCTACTTCTTGAGCATATCTGCTGTCCATTTCCTGCTCCAGCATAAAGGTTTTATTGATCTCAATATTATTGATGGCATCGGCTGCAATGCTGGTGGCTTTACCCAGATTGCCGGACAGCTGCTTTTGCCTAAGCTCCATCGGCTTGCTAATTTTTACGAACAGATAAGTGGAAATGGGCAATATAAAAAAATAAACCAAAGAAAGCTGCCAGCTTAACCACAGGCAGCCAATAACTGCAACAGCACCTTCAAAGCCTACCCTGGCAAACCAGGTGAATCCGCCAGAGGTGGTTTGGCAAAGTGTAACCACTTCTGAATTTATCCGAGAGGATAAATCCCCGGTATGCATGTCTTTTTCAAAGTTGGGCATTTTACCACGAGTGAGAGCTTCGTATATTCGTACCCGGATGATTTTGAACATTTTCTCGAAGGTGATGCCGGACAAGGCCCAGTTTATCATGATGCGTATGTAATTTAAGAGTAGGACGATAACAAGAGGCGGGACAAGCAAAAAAAGGGCATCAAATTGCCCTGCTATGCCATAGTCTACTATCCGGCCAAATAGAATGGTGGCAATGGTTTGGAGTACACCGGATAGGATGCATACGATAATAATTGCGATATATCCTGAATAGCTTGATTTACTTTCCTGAAAGAGGCGTAGTAATGGGGGCTTTGCGGTTGGCACTTGACACCTCAATTCAACAAGCAATCATATCCATATCAATACAAAAAACTAAATAACGGTAAAATGTCGTTGTTTCTTGTATATCTTTATTGTTTTCAAATACTCGTTAATAATATGAGCCGAACAGCTTAATACATCATGATTATTATATAAATACGCAGTTCCATGTCTTTTAATACGTTCTATCTTTTGATTACTATGAAATAATTCTTTTGTTTTTTCCGCAAGGGCAACACTATTATTTTTAGGGATTAACAGAACATTCTCCTCATCAAACAAAAAGTCTTTTTGATTAGATCCTTCGCTAGCTATAACCGGCAATCTATAAGCCAGCGCTTCTAAAAAGATATAACTTGCTGCTTCCCATATTGAAGGCAACCATAAACAATTAGCGGCTGCATATACTTGAGATAGCTCATCTGAATTTAATGTTCCGATACAATGTATTCGCTGCATACATTTTTGAGATAAGCCATTTGATTTATTTAAAAAATATCTATCACTAATACCAACTAGCCATAGATTAATGCGATCATCTTCCCTATGCAACATATCAAAAGCCTGCAAAACTATATCAAGACGTTTATGCTCTCGTTCTGCACCTACCCATAATATTACTCTATTGTCGTTGTTGTCAATACCTTGTATCCATTTATTTCTTCCTTGTAAGTGCAATATCTCTAACGTTTTTTCTGATGGAATATCCACCCAATGTTTTATCAATGATACTTTTTCTTGGTTAATCCCGTAATATTTCGTACACAAATCATAAGTTCTACTGTTTAAAACAAAAACCCTATCAGATGCAATTAAACTAATCTTTTTTCGGAAAAAGTAAAGTTTTGCAACCAAATAATCACTTTTTGAAATGTGTTCACACTCATTACATATTAAACCAATTTCCGCTTTGCTACAATTCATACAACGTGACAGTGGATAGTAGAAATGCGAACCGTGAAGAGTCAAGACAGAAGGGCAACCCAATGCACTAGCAAGAGGAACCCCTATTGAATAACAACGATCAGAATGTGCATTAATAATATCAACATGATCTACTCTCATTAAAAGTAATTCATATATCTCCATGATCTTCGTTTCAAGTAACGATAACTCATCCGAATAGTTCCGTTTTTCGCCCATAGAATAATTATATCGTTTATCCATTTTTATCCATAGAACTTTGCTGTTATAACCATCCCAACCTGACTCGTATTGTGATTGTAATGCAATAATAATTGTATCAATATCAAAGTTATTAAGGGTATTTGATAAATGATTTACATGAGTACCTAACCCTCCTTTAGCATTATAATATTCTAATATCTGTAAAACAATCATTTCATACCCCTTCCCTAAAATGTTTGTGAACAATTGCATCCTAATTTTTTATAATTTAGCATTGTTTTTGCTTTATTGTTTAGCGCAAATTTAATATATCTTGCAGTGAATAGTACCCTTTTTCTTGCGATATAATTTTGCTGCATACAAGCATAATTCCGTGGACATAGCTTATCCGTGTACCATTTGCAAGTGATATCACTAATCGCTCATTAAAGCTATTAATAAACGTTATTTCATGAAAACCGGCAACACTACCAGCACGTATACTATGTATATCAGCTTTAACACCCATAGTATCCATAATTATCTTCTTTAATCTCATAGCTGTACCACTTGGGCTATCTACTTTTTTTCTGCCATGTATTTCGGTGATATAAACATCCAAATTGTCAGAATCAAATACATTTATGGAACCTAGTAATTTTATTAAATCATTGGCAAAAATGCTGAAGTTACTAGACTGGCAAACAGGTGCTATATCCGCATATGATCGCAATACTAATTCAGCCTCATCATCAATATTGGTTGTCGCAATTACTAAGGGTTTTTTCAATAGTAAATAATTATCTAAATTTTTACTAAATGCATTATGATTTGTACAATCAATGATGACATCAACGCCAGACATACCTATAGCAATATCACTTGAAAGAATAGTTGTATTATTCACTCCGCTAATAACTGACGATACTTTCTTACCAACATTCATATTAGCTTTACTAACTGTTGCCCCATATAGTTGATATTGAGTTGAATTATCTATGTAACGGATGATTTCACATCCTAGCTGACCTGTAGCACCTACTACTCCAATTTTAATCATGAAAAAACCACCTTTAAGAAAAATATTTTTCAAATTTATTCATTATTAAATCACCACACTACAAATTTGGAGTGATTATTTTGATAATCACTCTTTCCAGTTAGTTTACAACATACTGCCTTTATAATAAAACCAACATATCTTTTTGACAAATATATTTATTCCATTTAGTCCTACTTCATTTTTTGTAGTACGGAAAGGTTTTAAAATTTTCCACACCTTCCGCCTAATAGAAACTCTGTATTATTCGATATATATTTCGTTAAATTGCAATTATTATTACAATCATTACAATTCTCCACTTTAGTATTAAAGCGCATCGGCTCATGCAATAAAATTTTCCCATTTGTCTTAGAGTAATTATCCTTTGCATATTTCGCCATTCCAATTGCACCCATAAATTGTGCATACTCGTGTGTGAAAATTTCTTTATTTAATTCTAACTTAAAAGCTCGCAACATACTTTTAAGTCTGGAAACACCTCCTAAAAAAACAACTTTTCTATCCAACAAGGATTCTTTTATAAATTCGTTGCAATAATTTTTTGCCATTACAGTACAAATCGCTCTTGCTATGTCAGACTTATGATAGCCGGATCTCTGTAAATTAACAATGGCACTTTCTACAAACACTGAGCACTTACCCGTTAAAGGTAAATCCATTTGAGATTCCATGGCAGCATTATCGAATTCTTTTACACTTAGTCCTAGGCGTTTACTTTGCCAAGCTATGAAAGCACCAGTACCAGAGGCACATACACTATTAATTTTGAAATCAGCCATTATATTTTGATTTAATGTTATGTACTTTGAATCTTGACCTCCAATCTCAATAATATGCCCAATATCGCTAAAAAAGAGTTGAGCACCCATGGTATGTGCTAATATTTCGCTTTTCATCTCACATTCTCCTTGAAAGCAAAGTGAAATTAATTTTCGTGCACTACCTGTAACACCTACGGAAACAATATCATGCTTTTTTATCGCTTCAATCAATTTATTTACAATATTTATTACATCAGACTCTACTTCAAGCAACAGACAATCAATTATTTCTAGCTGATCATTTAATACAATTAACTTAGCTGTTGTAGAACCAATATCAATACCTATCCACATAAAAGATCGCTCCTATTAAATTTTAACATTTCAGTAAATGTCTCTAAAATTGTTTCTGTAGTAGTACGTGATTCCATATTAAATGAGCAAATTATATTAGGAATATTAAGTTTATTAACTATTTGTTGCAATATTTTTATATCCTCTAAACCCGATATACAAAAGCAATCCCTAAGAAAAACAATACCATCAATTTTATTCAAATTAGATACGACAGAATGCAGTATAAGCTCATGCGGCCAATGCGTATTATCATTTCCATGGCTTATATTGGAATCCATGATTAGTTTTCTAGCACGATCTACTTGAGCCATATCTCTATAAGGCATAGTTTCTGGATCCAAAATGTTAACGTTAAGAACATCAGACATAAATCTACACAATGGACTTTGAATATAGGTATAGTCAAAAATTCTATTCATTTTTCCAATAATCATAATAGAAATCTTCTCTTTATCATCATAATTAGCAAATACATTTACTCGGGCATGGTCAGTAAAATCCCACTCATCTATAGCTTTTAAAATAAGAGAGCTGTCTTGAGATAAATATTTAGCTACCGACATTAGCTCCTTTCTTCTCATATAAGGATCAGTATGCACTTCTGCAGAAATGATTTCAACTTCAGGAGAAAAAACGGCAGACAATTCCTTAGCCATAAATCTAGTGGCATTACAATTATTATAATCATCCTTATATTTCACCGGAACTAGTATAGTATTGCAACCTCGTCTAATTAAGTCTAAATATTGACCTAAGCACGATCGCCTAAAAAAGCAGTATTCTGTACTAAAGTTGAAAAAAGAATCTGCTTGCTTTGCACTTACAGAAATGTCAATGTCTGAAACCATATATTCAATGTTTAATATATCAAGAAACTTAACCCATTGCTTAATGCCACTTGGTGAACGTTCGCTTGACAATCCGACAATTCTTTTTGACATTTTAATCATGCCTTTCGTTATCATTTATAGTATCTCGAAGCAAAATCAATTTCTAAATACAACTTTTTTGAATTTTCTTCAACTTACTTTCTAACTCCCTGGGCTCTTCTGGCTGATGCATAATAAAGAAACATCTCGCTTCTACGCTATCTTCCAAAATACGCCTCACAAGTAAAGCCATAGCCTTTACAGCTACGCTTCTCAACCTCCTGCCATTAATCTGCTTTTTCATGTCTCCTACACTCCTCTAAAAAAATTTATTTTGCAGCTCATTACCACCCAACCCATACTATAAAACACAGCCATCATAGCTAGTGAAAGCATCAACCCCACTTGAGTATCCAGTAAATAATAACCAATACCACACAACCCCCATAGCGTAAAAGCGACTAACCTACTCTTTCGCTTTAAAAGCTTATCAAACTCATATCCCGATGGCTTATTTACATCCTGTATAGTCCCGATCAAAAGAATGCCAACTAACGACACAGTAGCAATCACCATCATAACAATGCCAACCATCTGCAACCTGTCAACTACATTCAATAACAGCATGGCACAGACCACCACTATACTAAATATCATAATACAGGCAAAATGCGACTTGGCATGATACCCACCTGTATATCGCCTTAGCAATGCAAAACCTGATATAAAAACTAAACCCTCCATAACACGCCCAAACAAAAAAGCAATTACCAAGCAAACCAAAATATTAACTAATAAAGCCAGCACTGCTTCGCAAGCATATGCATAAATATCTATATCTTCCTCTGCACTTTCACCATATAAAACAAAAACAGATGCCATCCTTACTGCCAGATTATGCATCATGTGCAACCACCTCTGGCAAAAAGATAACATCTGTTTTTAACAAAAACAACCACTTTGGTGAAATTAGCAGTTTTCAGGTGAATTTGGACGTTTGTTGTCTTTTTATGTTTCAATATCCAAATTAATCCATAATATAAAACAATCCTCATCATACTCGCAAGTCATATCTCCACCCATTGCATCACAAATCTGCTTCATACTTTGCAAGCCAATACCATGACGTATAGCATCACCCTTTAAAGTTGCAAATAAATTACCTCTTAATTTTGGCATCTCTCCTATTGTATTTTTTATGCGGCATGTAAATTGTGTCGCTGTCGCTCTTAAGTCCATTTCAATAACACGCTTTTTATATACCGCTCTCATACAAGCATCAATAGCATTGTCAAGCCCATTGCCTAACAAAATACATAGATCGATATCTATATATCGTAGACTGGGGTACACATCTAAATTTAAACTAAAATCAATCCCTTGCTTGATTGCCTCTGCCTTTTTGGCAGATAAGATAGAATCCAACATAATGTTGTCCGTCTCCACAAGATATGATGTAAAATTATGGCCAGATATTTCTGACAAAATTGATTCCAACTCACCATACCATCCTTTTTTGCATAGGCCGTATAAAACATCTGCTTGCTGTTTAAAATCATGAGATACTGTCCTTATTTGGGTATGTGCATCAACCAGCTGCCTGATGTGCGCCTGCTGAGCGTCATTTTGCGATTCTATATTAACTAAGGTTCTGCTTTTTTCTGCTTGTCTCATCAAAATTTCCACCATAACAAAAACCAGCATATTAACAACGACTATACTGATCAGTGGCACCACTTCGTCGCTAGTCATCACATCAGTCATCCTAAAAATACGTATGCCAAGTACCAAAAAAATCATTATAGACGCTATTGGTAATAAACATAAGGCTAACATTAACTTATCATCCACAGCATTAGTACTAACGTTTCTAAAGCGGTTAACTAATGCAATAATAACCAAATATATTAAATAATTGAGTGTCCTGCCCTGTAAACGATAGGCATTAAAGTACATTACCTCATCTATAGAAATTCCATGGAGCGCTGTAACAATAAATGCTGCAACAAATTCAGAACTTGCACCAGCAATAAATAAAAAAGCAGACGCTATCCAAATCTCTCTCAACTTAGCATCAAAACATAACCACCCCACAGCCAAGGCTGATAGTACTGTAGTACTAGAAATAAGCACAATATTATCGTTAAAAAAAATATTAACTGACAGCTTAATTATCAATATACTCAATAGTACAACTATCTGCCATCCAACATGCTTTTTGCTTTTCTTTTTTAAAAACGCTTGCATAAATAAATATGTAAATATCACATTTATACTTGTAAAGGCAGCTTCAACAGCTATCCAGCCCATATTGTCCATATTATCATCACCAACCTTTAAAAGCCTCTTTTACTACAGCTCTGTACCTTCTGCTTACAGGCAGACTTATACTCTCATTTGATTTCAATACAACCTTATCCCCAAAATCTTTAAACACATATTTCATATTTACTAAATAAGACTTATGTGTCCGAAGAAATCCTGCTCTTGCAAGTTCACTTTCCACATCGTCAAGCTTTCCACGGAAAGTATATTTACGCTCATTGGCAAATGTAATTATATACTGATTGTCACTCTCAAAATACAATATATCCATTAGCTGTAAAGATACATTATCTCCTTTTTTCTCTTTAAGCGTATACCTCCGGCCTTTTCCACTGGATTCACGCTCACTTAACAGCCTGTCCATCAGGTTGTCAATATCTTGCTGTTTGGCCGGCTTATAAAAATATCCTTTTGCATTATAGTTATAGCCACGCTGCACAAAGTCGTTTAAATAGGTTACAAATACAATACCCACTTTCAAGTCCAAATCCCTAATCCGTCCCGCAGTTTCAAACCCATCCAACCCTGGCATATTTACATCCAAAAAAATAAAATCAAATTGGCTACGGCTAAAGCCTTCCAGCAGTTCTTCGCCAGAAATATATTGCTTTATCACGTAACCTTCAATTTCGTTACGTTCCATATAGACTGTTAATAATCTGCTCAGTTGGCTATTACAGCTTTTCTCGTCATCACAAATAGCAATCCTCACGATGTCACCCCTCCACTTTGCCTAGGGAATTTGTACTCCTTTGTATATTTTCCAAATCAAGAAAATTACTGTCAAAATTATGCATGTATTTCCAAAACACAACATTAATTATAATAAAAATGGCCCCACATGGCAAAGCCTTGCGGGGCAAAAAACAATATCAAAACATTTTATATAATCACCGTACGCTCAACCGTAGTCAGCTCCAGCTTATTCAAACTATCCAACCCACCTCTATCCGGGTCAAACACATCGTTATCCAATATCTGCTGTACTGCCGCAGATATCTCTGGCACAGGCAAGTCCGGATTGGGATTATTAATCCTGATAGAACGTCTGGAACCCGTGGTGGTGTTAAATACTAAAGAGTAATGCCTCATCTTTCACCTCCTTTCTGTCGGTATAAGGTCATCTCTATTAATCTTGCGACACTATGTCATAGGCAATATTCATCCTGCCGGCACAGGCACCATTATTGTAAAGCGTCTCAATCGCTTCTACAAAAGCCACCGCAGTCTCTGCCGTAACGGATGGCGAAACATTGTTGACAGAGCAAACACTCCGCCTCGCTTCGTTTGTTATACGAATATTTGCGGTTATCACATTTAACTCGGCCATATCATCCTCCTTTCTACTGATTTGGTTATCTCATTTCATATGCTCAGTTACTAAAATTTTAAGTACCGGTACTTATAAGACAGATAGCGGTCAAATACCCGAAAACTGCATACCAAGCCCATATCGTTGCGCGCTAACTCTAGAAGTTACGATACAAACCCGGTATTAACATGTATTTAACATATCTATCAAAAGGGTAAGCGTCAAAGCAGCGATCAAAACAACCATGCTATAAGTGCCGTATTATCGCAGGGACAGGGCTACTGTTTGTCGTTAGGGACGGGTTATTTTATGGTTTGTTAGAGGGGTGCTTCTCAACTTGGGGATAGTATACAACAGCTATCCCTGCAAATACCACATGAATACTTCTCTGAATTTTTCCTATGAAATTTTCCTCTGCATTTTTCCTAGGAAATTTGCAGTAGGTTTTTGCAGCAATCTAATAAACCCCCATATCCTCCAAAATCGTAAGCGTTATCTGAGCAGCCGCACTACCTCCAGCATGATCATCGCCTTCCACATACGTTGCAAATATAAATGTACGGCCATCACTTTCCACATACCCAATAAACCAGCCATGATTGCTTGTCATCCACCCGTCTACCGAGCCAGTCCCTGTTTTCCCGAATAATACCGCTCCATCCCTTTCAGATAAGCGCAGTACATCCTTCAAAGCCTCAACATGGCCAGCGTCAAACACAGCATTATGATGCAAACGCCTTAACGCCTGTACCTGTTCCACTGGCGATATACGTAAAGATGACCCATTCCAAAAATCTGCAATACCCCCAGAGAGGTTACTGTTTCCGTAAGATATGCGTGATAAATAACTTTGCAGCATCTCTATACCAACCAAGGCATCCATATCCTGAAAATACCAATTAACAGAGCTGTGCATAGCCGATGTCAAATCATGATTCTGGCTCCAGGCTTCAAAAGGCTGCACCGCCCCATCCCATTCCCGTAGCGTATCATTTGCCTCCAGCACACCAACTTCCAAAGCAATTAAAGCACTATATATCTTGTAGGTTGAAAAAGGGGACACTCTCATTAAACTCATATCCCTATTGTGAATGGTATACAGACCATTTTCTAAATCATAAAGCACAAAACTGCCTTCAAACTCCCCAAAGAAAGCAGAAAAGTCTTCATATATCACATTGTCCGCCCGAAAATGAAACCGGCTGTCATTACTATGAGCTAGCGCAGAGATGACGGGTATCTGACAAAAAACAAAAATCACAATAAGGGCAAACGCACAGACACTCTTTGTCTTTACCCTGCCCGTCTCGGCTGCATACGAGGCAATATACCGGATACGTTTTACAATTTGCGGTTTTGAACCGCCCATGCCCGCCATCAAAAAAAGTTCTGCGGGCGTAGGGTGTGATATTGTTTTAATAAAATTCAGTAAGGTCTCTCCATAATCCGTATGATGCGCTTTGGGAATCGTTTTCAAAACAGCATCATCACAGGCAATTTCCCTGTCTAACCGCATTTGCTTAAAAATGAAATAGATCAGCGGATTAAACCAATATAAAATTTGGAACATACACATAACGGCATTTATCTGGATATCCCTGTTTTTACAATGTGCCAGCTCATGTAATATGGCATAACGCATATCCTTTAATGCTATTTTTTTTGCAGGCAATATAATTATTGTTTTAAAAAGCCCTACCGTCATGGGGGACTTTATCAGGATGGATGTACCAAGTATAATATTACCCCCAACCCCCATCGCCACTTTACAACTGGCAAACAAAGACAGAATTTCCCCATCCTCAACAGGCTTCACAGATTCTTTTATCAGTCGAAAGCTTTTGTTACACCACAGCATCATTACTGTGCAGGCCATGATGCCCGCAAACCATATTCCCGCAATCATCAGCCATGGATATCCTGATGTGACAGACGATACAGGCACTGCAAAGTCCTGCAGCCAGCCCATTCCATACGTAAGCTGTGGACCATTGCCAGCCGTTGCGATGGCAGTAACTATTTGCCTATCCCCAAAACGCATTGGCGGCACCGCAAAAGAAAAAAAGCCCTCCGGAATAAATGGTAGCGCCAGCAACACAAAAAACAGCAAATTGATATAATGCTGCCATCTTACAGATATATGATTCCGCAGCCCTATTTTGGCCAGCAAAATAAACAACATCCCAACAGAAGAAACGAAGGAAGCCATTAGAAAATACATAACCCACGCCGCCACAGCCTTACCGCAGCTTTTCTAAGATACGCCTGAGCGCTGCGATATCATCATCAGAGAGCTTATCTTGTTCTAATAAATTGACGATCATGGGATTGAGCGCCCCGCCATAAAATCGATTGAGAAAACTGTCATTTTCATGCGCCAGTATTTCCGACTCCTGTACGAGAGGGGTATAGACAAATACCCTGCCATCCTTCACATATTGCAGTGCGCCCTTTTTTACCAGCCGGGAAAGCAGCGTATGTATGGTTTTCGGTTTCCATGCCGTAGATATCGCCAGTTTTTCAACCACTTCATTGGTACTGATAGGCGCATCGGCCGCCCAGATCACCTTCATCACTTGATATTCGGCTTCCGAAATTTCCGGCTTAGCTTCCATCGAATAACCTCCCCCATTTTTCTTACAGTTGTAATATTATTATAGCACTAAATACAACACCCCGCCACCATCACATGGCTGACACATATTTCCTTATCAAACACAATCAAATCCGCCTCTAACCCTTCCCGCACATCCCCAATCCGGTCAGAAAGCCCCATCAGCCGTGCAGGATTGACAGTCATCATCCCAATCGCCTCCACCAGCGGAACCCCTGCCACCTGCACCATGGTACGTATCAGCCGATCTCCCGAAGCCACACTGCCTGCAAATGCACTGCGGTCAGGCAATTTGGCCACGTCATCTTCTATCATCACATCCTGCCCCAAAGTCAGGCTGCCCAGCTTGGTTGTCTGTCCATTAGAAAGTCCTGCGCCGCGCATGGCATCCGAGGTCAGGATAATGCCATCTTTGCCCTTGCATTTATAAATCAACTTCAGCAAACATTCCGGCAGATGCCGATTATCCGCAATAACTTCTGCCGTCAGCCCGTCCATCAAAAGAGCGGCTTCAACCAAGCCGCCAAAACGATAAGCCTCCCGCCGATGCACCCCCTGCATACCGGAATATAAATGCGTGACCAAATGATATCCATATTCCATGGCCTGCAATGCCTGCTCGTAGTCTGCATCGGTATGCGCCATGCTGGCAATGATATTACGTTCCCGCAGGTATTGTCCTAACGCAAGTGCACCATCCAGCTCCGGCGCAGCACTCACCCGCTTGATGCAATCATAGCTCAGCAGCTTTTCATAATGCGCCAGTGTAGGATTTTTGAGAAACTTCGGATCCTGTGCCCCACATTGAGCCAAACTGAAATACGGCCCCTCCAGATGCACACCCAAAAACCTGCAAGTGCCAACTGTTTTGGCGTAACATTCGTAGGCATCCAAAAAGGCAAAGGTCTCCGCATCATCGCCAGCCAATGTGGTGGCCAGCATGGACGTGACCCCATGCCGGCTATGAAAAACGGCAATGCCTTCGAAGGCCTCTCGGGTGCCATCCATAAAGTCATAACCCATGCCGCCATGAACATGCAAATCAATAAACCCGGCGGATAGATACTGCCCTTTGACATCAATGACAGTGGCGCCTTCTGCCGGAATAGCAGTGGTTACACGAACAATCTTCCCATCTTCCACCCACACATTGTGATCAGGCAGTATCTTGCCGCCGGATATGACATTGGCGTTGGCAAATACAATCATAGCGAAGCCTTTTCAATAACCGCATCATTAATGAGTGCAGACGATGCTTCGTCCAAAAGCAATGTCACATCCGGATGCGTCCGCAATATGCTGGCCGGAATATGAGGCGTTGGACTTTTGGCAGTCAATGTTTTATACACAGCCTCTGCCTTCGCCTGGTAAGGCACAGCCGATACAATGCATTTGCATTTCATAATTTGCCTGACCGTCATGGTAACAGCTGTGACAGGCACATCTTCCAATGTAGGAAACCAGCCTTCGCCATACTGCTGCTGGCGGCAAGCGTCATCCAACTCCACCACTTTGAATGCGGCGTTATCTTCAAAATCCGCCGGAGGATCATTAAAAGCGATATGGGTGTTCTCACCGATACCAATTAATCCAACGTCAATGGTTTTGTCCTTCAACTCCATGGTCAGTTTTTGAATAATGGCCGCTACCCCAATGGATGGATCCACAAAGTGCGCCTTCTTTAATGCGATATGATTTGTGAAGCGTTCTTTCAGATATTTTACAAAGCTGGCCGGATGCGTGTCCGGCAAATCAATATACTCGTCCAAGTGAAACATTTCTACTTTTGTCCAGTCGATATCTGCTTTCAGCAAGGCTTCAAATGTTGTGAATTGCGACATGCCGGTGGATACCAGCAAGTAGGCTACGCCATTTTTATTGATGGCCTCGTTTAGTGATTGCGAGACCATGGCGGCGGCTTTATGGCCTAAGGCCTCGGCAGATTGGTTGATTATTATTTTCATGAATACTGAGCCTCCTTCAGCATTAAAATAAATCCGAATGGCTACCCGTCCTTAAAAAGGTAATTTCATTTCCTTCAATTTTATAAATCAACAGCCAATCATTCTGCACATGACATTCTCTACATCCAATATAATTTCCCACTAACGGATGATCCTTATTATGAGGAGGCAAAGGAACCTCATTAACCAAATCAACGATGATCTTATCAATTATCCCTAAGTCAAGGCCTCTCTTTTGCGCCTGCTTGTATTCTTTTTTAAACCTCGTTGAATATATCGGTGTCCTCAATCTGCTTTCAACTCCTTGAACAGTTGATCAAGGTCATCACACCTGTGCAGGTCTATTCCTTGCTCAGCTTCCTTAATAGCAGCAACTGTTTCTTCATTTGGTATACGTAAATCAAGAGGGATACCCTTATAACGGATAACCTGACGCAAAAACATGTTTATTGCATCAGCTGTGGAAATCCCTATCTCTTTTAATATGGCATCTGCTTTTTCTTTTATATCTGGTTCTATTCTGGTATGAAGTGTTAACGTCTTCGCCATAAAATCATCTCCTTTGATAGTACTGTATCACTATTCAGATGCGTTTGCAATGCAAAATAACTTCTATGCCATGCTCAACCAACAAGCATTCGCAGGCGTATGATGTGACCGATGGCGAAAATGTCCGATGGACACAGAACGAGATAAAGAAGCTGCACCAAAAAATGCAAATTGGCTTGAAGAGAACGGTACTATAAATCATTACGATTTGAATAAAGCATATCTCGAACTGTCACAACATTACTTTTATTCGCTTTGCCGGATTCTTCAATGCATTTTCCGATTTGTTTATTTTTCTTCTCGCTGGCAGTATAAAAACTACATTGCTTGATTGTCGGATTTTTCAATACTGGCAAGATGCAATCCGGCTCAAATTTTGGAGGGCAGCATACAAAAGATACACTTTCCAAATTTTTTGCATATTCCAATGCCGAGAGGTTTAGCAAAGATTTCATGCCATCCACAGAAATGTGTTTTAAGTTATCATGATTCGATAAATCTGGAAATCTGTGAATATGTTGCAATTCACGAAGTTCCACCGCAACAAGATTTGGCAATTGGGCAATCAAATTAATGTCTGCAAAGTTTGCAATTCTAAGTAAATCTAAAGCGACAATCGATGTGTTCCCATATAATCCGGAAAAATCACTTGTATTTCCTCTGTGAATTTTCAATGCTTTCAAGTTTCTTATGTCATTCAAAAAAGATACATCTGTAAGCGTTATTCCACTTAGAAGTAAGTCCTCCAACAACGTGAGAGCCGAAAGTGACGCAATATTATTTTTGAACCCGAACAGTTCCAAGGCTTTAAGCTGCTTGAACCTGCTTAATATAGATAGATCAAGGGACTTCTTCTTTGTATCCAATGCGAGCCGTTCCAGTTTATCAGAAATTTCTGCAAGAAAGCAAAAATCCTTAATCGGGCCGATGGAAAGCCTTAGCGTTTTTAAGTTTTTTAGATGTTTCAAGACAGACAAATCAGCTTCGCTTTGCTCATATTCAACCGACAATTTTTCAAGATTGGGCAAATGCCTTAGAAAATCAAAATCAACATTATCCGAATGATTGCCGTAAAAACGAAAACCAGTTGTTGGAAACTGTGAATAGTATTGTTCGTTGAGTGCAATTAGCGTTTCTTGTGTAGGGATTTCGTCCACTTGTATTCTGTCGCACGCTCCAATTTGTGATAATGCATTAAGTTCAGCACTGTCAAGCGTTCCATCCAAGCTAATATAGTCAACTTTTTCTTTGAAGGAACCTGAATATGCAATCCTGTACCCCACAATAATCAATCCCTTCCAAAATATAAGTTTAATAGTCTGCATTAGCTTCAAAATTCAACTGGTCGAAAATATCGACCAGTTGAACAAGACTTCGTCATTAGATAACTATTCACCCTTACCTTCGCAAGCCATAACCTTTTCTGCAAATCTCATAAATATGTAATCACTCTTTGCATTTTCAGTATCGCCAATCTTATCCCAAAAGCAATACGGTATCTCATGATTCTCAAGATTCTTCTTAATACAAGGGGCACATTCTCCGTTATGCTTTTGGGGATGCGCCGGACAGTCGGCTACCGGGCAGGTGCAAAATTCTAAACAAGACATATTTATCTCTCTCCTTTAATAAAATCTCTCTTCCATTTCACAAAGACCATAATACGCCCCTTGGTGATAATCCTCCTGAGGATACTTTTTTTCTAATTCATGATATTTTGAAATCAACCACGGTATACGACCTTCTCCAGCCTTAAATCCAATCAAAATCAAAGCCATAGACCGTGCATAAGGGCTGCGTATCTCATCAAAATAACCGATGATCGTTTCGGCCACTTCCATTTTACTTTTACCCAAAACCTGTGTGGCCATTTCAATAAACTCGGTAGTCATATTGGTTTTAAACCTTTTCAAAACATCTGGGATAACTTCGTTCTCCAACACCATCGCCTTTTTAACAATCGCATCCTGATTAAGCGGGTCTTGCCCACGCCGCATTAATTTGACCAGTTCCGCAGCGGAGGTTATCGCTTCGATGTTTGCCTTATCTGAGGCTGCTGCTTCCAAACGCTCCGGGGCAGACGCTGCCATCATATCTTCTATAGTATTATGAAAATCGTTTGTATCAGGGATTATCATGGTTTTTAGGCGAAAATGCATGAATGCCGCCGTTGACATGGTTTCGCTACCTGGATTGTGTTTATCGAGGAATTGGGTTAGGTCTTTTTTGTGCATTGTGGTCACCTGCCGTTTTTAGTATTTGGGGGTATTATATATTAAGAAAGAGGAATTTTCTATCACCCTTCAAGCGCCATCACCTCAACTATGCTTTGAGGTATTTCTATCCCAGTCGCATAGCAAAACGCAATAATTTGACCAATATGCATACTTTCATGTCCTATCATCATGGATATAATTTGATGCACATTTCTTTGCTGGCCATAGTACGCCATGATTTCAGTACCATCCAACCGTTCAAGTGCTTTTTCCAGCCGGGTATCAAGCTCAGCCATTCTTTCGATAATTTCCTGTGCTGGCACATTTACATAGGTATACACTGCTTCATACGCTAACACATCTGTACCCAGCGCATTGACAATATCCCTTTGGAACAATATTAACTCATAAGCTTGCAATCTTATCGTGTTTAGCTTTTTCCTGGGTAATTTTTTATCAAGGTCTGCATCGCTTAATTCGGTTAAGAAGCCTAGTGTAATGCTTCTTGTCTCTTTCCAATCTTCCAAAAGTGCCTTTAATGATTTAATCATGTGTTTATCCTCCGCAATTTTTTCTGCTATTCAAACAAAAATCCCTGCAAATATTAAATTTACAGGGATTTTTTAACATCTGAATCACCCGGGGCTCGAACCCGGGACCACATGATTAAAAGTCATGTGCTCTACCAACTGAGCTAGTGATCCATGCTATATCAAGGAAATGGATTCGCATAATCCATATGCGAACCCACGTCCTCAAGGGTGGATAATGGGATTTGAACCCACGGCCTCAAGAGCCACAATCTTGCGCGCTAACCAACTGCGCTATACCCACCATAAAACCAAATCAGCCGTACGTCTAATAAAACTATCGTACAGCTAGTACTACAAACGTGTCTGAAGGGATTCGAACCCCTGACCCACGGCTTAGAAGGCCGTTGCTCTATCCAACTGAGCTACAGACACACTTCCCAAACAGTACCCGTAGGCGAAATATATAATTATCGGGGTGACAGGATTTGAACCTGCGACCTCCTGATCCCAAATCAGGCGCGCTAGCCAAACTACGCTACACCCCGATGAATTAACATAAATGAGCTCACACCCTGAAAACCAGATACAAGCAGAAGCCAACGAAAAAGGAAAAAAGGACAAGCCCTCGGCCGATTAGTACTGGTCAGCTGAACACCTTGCGGTGCTTACACCTCCAGCCTATCAACCTTGTGGTCTACAAGGGGCCTTACTCACTTGGAGTGATGGGA
>Ga0123355_10004112_pt1 | contig 21087 bp, 20 predicted proteins | sample TergutEmb28metaG_3_FD_89872 | JGI IMG/M metagenome (GOLD analysis project Ga0123355, IMG submission 89872) | Embiratermes neotenicus P1 segment gut microbial communities from Petit-Saut dam, French Guiana - Emb289 P1 | ecosystem: Host-associated > Arthropoda: Insects > Digestive system > Gut ...
CCGGAAGCATTTTTGCAGCCCGGACAGACGCTTGTGGTTGTTCGCTCTATACCTGTGCTGTCCGTTTTGACTTTCGAGAGAACGACTTTTGAAGAAGACCTGCCTGCACCTGTGGAATTGCGGCAAATAAGCGGTATCGCCCCCAGTGTGCAAAACATTATACAGCAGGGACAGCCGGGCCGCCAAATGGTGACGGCTGATATAGCGCGTTTAAATGGGGTTAAAATCGGCAGTTATGTAATATCTTACGAGATAATCCTCCGGCCCGTCGCGGAAATTATCGAAGTGGGTATAGCGGATTAAGATGAAGAGAGAGGATGTCCCACAATGACCACAACCAACATCATATGCCCCTATTGCAAAAAGTCTTTTGAAATTTCCGATGCTATCAGGCATCAGATTGAGGGCGAGTTGCTGAAAGCAAAGGACGAGCAATCCCAAGTTCTGCGTAATGAATTTAATCAAGCCGTTCAAAATGCAATAGCAAAGGAACGTCAAGCCGCACAATTTGAAGCTGTGAAGCTTCAGCAACAGGCAGCAAGTGTACGAGCAAGCGAGAAGCAATTGCGTAATGAACTGACCAAGATGATTGAAGAGCTGAGCAAGGCTAACAAGGCTAAAGAAGACGCTGAGCTTTCCGCTCGTAAAATGTTATTGGCAAAAGAGAAAACCATCCGCGAAGAGGCGACTCAGAGAGCCTCCGAGGACTTTAACACAAAAATTCGTGAACAGGAAGAAACTATAAACAAACTGCGCCAGCAGCTTACTACCGCCAAACAAGTGGCAGAGCAAGGTTCACAGCAATTGCAGGGAGAGATTCTTGAGTTGGATATTGAGCGCAGTCTTCGCCACAGTTTTGTTTACGACAACATCAGTGAAGTGAGAAAAGGCGAGCGTGGTTCTGACATTCGCCAGATCGTGAACGAGCAGATTTATCAGAATTGCGGACTGATTTTGTGGGAATGCAAAAATGCTAAGACGTATCAGACTGCCTGGCTTGGCAAGCTTAAAGATGAACTGGCGGCCGAAAAAGCGCAATTTGGTGTAATTGTATTCAGCCCAACCGGCGGCGGCGATGATATCAAACAACTGGCGGACAATATATGGCTTGTAAAGCCGCGTTTTGCTGTGATGCTTGCCACATTTTTACGAGAAGTTTGCATCAAAGTGGCCATTGCAAATCGCAACGCCGAAGGGAAAGATGTTAAGGTTGAGATGATGTACAACTATCTGACGGGCGGCGAGTTTTACAACAGAATCAGGTCTGTCATCGAATCTTACGACGAAATGGTAAAGCTGCTGGAGAGCGATAAGAGGCAAACCCAAAAGCGGTGGGCAACGCAAGAAAAAGCCATCCAAAAGGCCACAAGCAGCCTATATGGCATGAGCGGAGATTTGCAAGGAATTGCCGGCATGGATGTTATTGCGTTGCCTATGCTTGATGATGGCGAGTGATTAGACCTGTTCTGAAACTGTTTCGCACAATTTTTCTTTCGCTTCCGCTTCTCGACAGAATTTCGGGGAAACCGCCCGAAATTCGTCTGCCAGCGAAAATTCGCTTCGCGAATTACGCTCGGAAAAATTGGCTCAACAAGGTTTCAGAGCAGGTCTATTCCGTCTGCGTTCACCGCAAAAGCCGCATACATCGCGGCACCTATGGGCAGGGCATCCTCGTCCACAAAAAATTTAGGGTGATGAAGTTGAAAATCCCCGTCGCCCTTTGGCCTTGTGCCGATGCTAAGAAAAAATGCGGGCGCGATTGTGCCGTAAACATAAAAATCTTCCCCGCCCATCATGGGTTCCATTGTTTTGACCTTTACATCGGGCAGGGTTTTTTCGGCGATGTTCTTAACGTACCGGCAGAGGTTTTCATCATTGATAACAGCCGAATAACCCCGGGTGTATTTAATTTCGCAATGTGCGCCGTATGCCGCGCAAATTCCCTTAGCAATGTCAGTTATTCGTTTTTCAATCATATCTCTGGTTTCCCGGTTGACAGTGCGCACCGTGCCTAAAATCTCGGCGGTGTCTGGCACGATATTATGTGCATTGCCCGCATTAAATGCGCCTATTGTGACAACAGCATTGTCAAAGGCTGATATATTTCTGGAGACGATGAAATTAAGAGCCTGAACAACCTCCGTGCCCAGCAGCAGCGAATCTATGCCTTTTTCGGGAAGGGCGGCGTGAGTGCCTTTGCCGAAAATCTTTATCCAGAACATGTCGGTATTCGCGGAGACAGAGCCGGCCGCTGCCTTTATCACCCCTGCCGGAGCATCAACGAACACATGAGTGCCGAAAAATGCATCCACATCATCCAGAAGGCCGCTTTTTGCCATGTCAACTGCACCGCCGGGATCCAGTTCTTCCGCGTGTTGGAATATGAATTTGATCGTGCCGTGCAGTTTGTCTTTCATTTTGTACAACGCGTCAACCGCGCCCAACAGCATTGCCGCATGGCAATCATGCCCACAAGCGTGCATGACGCCGGGGTTTTTGGACGCAAAGTCCACATCCGCCTCTTCTGTGATAGGCAGTGCGTCAATGTCTGCCCTAAGACCAATCACTTTGCCCGGTCTTGCACCCTCCAGCACTGCTATAAGCCCCGTTGCTGCCGGACGATGAATTTTAATGCCGGGATATTTTGACAATTCGGCAATCAGATATGCCGTTGTCTCAAATTCCTTGAAAGCAACCTCGGGGTGCATGTGTATGTGCCGCCGCCAGGCCACTATTTTTTTTATGTCCAAAAGATTGATGATATCCATTTTGTGCCTCCTTGTCATCCGGCTTATATTGTGCTAATATTATCACAACCAGCAAAAATTTTCAAGGTTTTCTTCTTTACAATTGTGTGATTTTAAGGTAAAATGTCATTATACAGTTTGATAAGGGGATTGACTATATTATGGGATTTAGAACACGCTTTGCCCCGTCTCCAACGGGTTATGTGCATATGGGCACTTTGCGTACTGCTCTTTTTGGATATCTGTTGGCTCGCAAGATGGGCGGTACGTTTGTGTTGCGCATTGAGGACACTGACCAAAAGCGCTATGTGGACGACGCCATTGAAAGAATATACGAATGCTTGAAAATTGTAGGCATAACCCACGACGAAGGGCCCGATGTGGGCGGCGATTATGGCCCATATATACAAAGTCAGCGCAAAAGCAATTATCTGGAATATGCAAAACAATTAGTGGCCAAAGATGCCGCTTATTATTGCTTTTGCACCAAAGAAAGGCTTGAGGGACTGGAGGGGTATGACCGTCATTGCCTTGGCCTTGACAAAAAAAATGCCGCACCTTACGTCATTCGCCAGTTTATACCCGAAGGCAAAACCACTTTCACAGACCAAGTGTTCGGCGAAATTACAGTGGACAATGCGGAACTTGAAGACCAAATCCTCATAAAATCCGATGGTATGCCCACATATAATTTTGCCAACGTGGTAGATGACCATCTGATGGACATCACCCATGTGATGCGCGGCAGCGAATTTCTTTCCAGCACGCCCAAATTTAATTTGCTGTATCAGGCCTTTGGGTGGGATATACCAACATATATCCACATGTCACTGATTTTAAGCGCGGACGGCGGCAAGCTGTCCAAACGCCGCGGCGATGCCTATTTTGAGGATTTTTTGGCCAAGGGCTTTTTGCCGGAGGCTATTGTCAACTTTGTTGTGCTTTTGGGGTGGTCTCCGCCTGACAACCGCGAAATTTACAACCTGGCGGAGCTTGAGCAGATTTTTAGCATAGACGGCATAAGCAAATCCCCCGCCGTTTTTGACTTGGACAAGTTACGCTGGTTTAATGGCGAATACCTTAAAGCCATGGACTTTGACAGGTTTTTTGCCCTGGCGGAGGCCTATGTGGCAAAAGCTGTCAGCAAGCAAGACGTGGACAGGAAAGCTTTGGCCAGGCTGGTACAAGGCCGTGTTGCTGTTCTGGACGAAATTCCCGGACAGTTGGATTTTATTGACAGTCTGTCGGAATACGATACAGATCTATATAACCACAAAAAATCTAAATGTGATCCGAAGGTTGCCAAAGACGTGTTGTCAAAGATTGCTTTGCAGCTGCCGGATTATGCCCACTGGAACAATGAAAGTCTATATAAATTTATGACGGATTTTGCGCAAAGCCACGACCTCAAAAGTTCACAAGTGCTGTGGCCCATGCGGGTGGCTCTTTCGGGCAAAGCTGCCACGCCCGGCGGCGCGTCGGACTTGCTGACTTTGTTGGGCAAAAACGAAAGCACTGCACGCATACAGTACGCGATAACGTTGTTGGAGAAAAAGTTATGACATCATTGCTTGTATGGTTTGGCAGCACTCGCGCTGCAAAAATAGCTTTTTCCATTTTTGGAACGATAACCTTATTTTCCCTGGTTGTCGGCGCATTGTTTTGGGCTAATGATGCTCGCATACAGCGTAATTTTTACACTGTGACAGGCCAAGTTGTCGATAACTTTATCTCCCAAGACAGGCGAACATCTTGGTCAGATGTTGAATTTCAGTTACACGGCCAAACACACGTCGTTCGCCACGATTTTTTCTGGCTTATGGGGCATCGGCGGGAATTTTTGGTTAATCCTGCCAATCCTCAGCAAGTTATTGTGGCCACCGGCCTGGGAACAAGTTTTATGATAGCGGGAATTTCTGCCGCTTTGTTTGGCGCGGTTACGCTGTTTTACCTGGTCAACTTTATCGCAAACCGCCGAAGAGACAGACCGCAAGGCCGAAGTGCTTCCAAAGCAGGAGGGCATTTTATGAATAAAGAGTACCATTGTACATGTACTGATTTTGATTGTGAGTTTCACCCATCAAAGCAGAGCGGCAGTTGTAACGCCTGCATTGAGAAAAATCTGGCTTGCTGTGAGATTCCCGCCTGCTTCTTCCACAAGATAGGCACGGGAGAGGACAATGGCAGTGAGTATACTTTTCGCAAATTTGCGAAGAGGGCGATTTTTGCCGACATAAAGAAAAAGGCCGATGGTCTGACTTATTCATCAATGCGGTATGTGGAATATGATGACTGCAAGAACGCCGAAATATTATACAACGAAGCGGATGCAATCCTGCTTTTGGACGGGTCGATGATATATTTTGCCGCAAATGACTTCAAGGTTGTGGTTGACAAAATAAGCAAGATCCCGGGCTTGTTGCGCATACACTTTGTGCCGCGTGAATTTGTTCCGTCTTTAGAAAAGCTGGGCTTTGCGGAGCAAGCCGAACTCGTTGACTTTTTTAACCATAACTTGGCCGCCGCCCAATCAGACAACCTCGATGAAATTTTTTGGCTTGATCCAAACCAAAGCGCGGAAGCTGCCAATTTGTCCCAAAGATGCAAACTGCAATCCAGAGGCTTTGAAGGTGAAACAACACAATGGTTTGTTGAATGGCTTGAAGAAAACAAGGTAATAATTGTAAAAAAAGACCACACTATGGCTGGTTTATGTTGCGTTGCCATATACAACAACGGCGAAAACCTTTGGATCAAAATGGTTGCCGTTGATCCCGAAGATCAAGGATTTGGAAGGCTGTTGATTCAGCAGGCCATTGCATACGGCGTGGCATGTGGTGCCGTCAGGGGGTTTCTGCATGCGGATATTTTAAACAAAAAGGCCATCAATCTATATGAAAAATTTGGCTTTAGCGCGAAAGGCAACGAAAGTGAAATCCAAATGATACGCAAGGCTTAAAAAAATACAAATAGATAAGGGGTATGGCTATGTCAGATCATATCAACACAATGTTAAAAAATGTTGTCGACAATGTGGAGAAGGTGATTATCGGCAAACGCGAAGCAATAGAGCTTGCACTGTGTTCGTTTTTGTGTGCGGGGCATGTGCTTATTGAAGATATGCCGGGCGTGGGCAAAACCAGCTTGGTTTCTGCCATGGCCAAGTCCTTTGACTGCACCTTCAGGCGCATACAATTTACGCCTGATATCCTGCCGTCCGACATCACGGGTTTTTCCATGTACAATCAAAAAACAGGAGACTTTGAATATTATCAGGGTGCCATCATGTCACAAATTATTCTGGCGGACGAAATAAACCGTACATCGCCCAAAACCCAATCCTCTCTGCTGGAGGTTATGGAAGAAAACCAAGTGACGGTTGACGGCAAAACTTATCCGGTGCCGCAACCTTTTGTTGTTTTTGCCACCCAAAATCCCATCGAATATCTTGGCACATATCCCCTGCCCGAAGCCCAGTTGGATCGTTTTTTCATGCGCATATCTCTGGGTTATCCCAACCCGGAAGAAGAAAGCAGTATGCTGTCCCGCTTCAAAGAACATAATCCCATCAAAAATCTAAAGCCCGTGGCTGATGCACATCGGCTTGTTGAGGCGCAAGAGCTTGTTACAAAAGTGCATGTGGACGAAAAAATAAACAAGTACATTGTGAGTATCGTCCGCGCCACCCGCTTAAATGACGATGTGATACTGGGTGCAAGCCCGCGGGCATCTCTGTGTCTGTACCGTGCCGGTCAGGCGTGGGCTATGTATAACCAAAGAGACTTTGTAATGCCTGATGACGTTATCAAAATGGCTGTGCCTGTTATGGAGCATCGGCTGGTATTGAAGCAGGAGGCCAGGCTAAAGCGTCTTACGTCCAAAGATATAGTGGAAGCGGCGGTTAAGTCTGTTCGTGCACCGCTGTAAAACTACTGTTTTGTGGAGGACATATGCTGAAAAATCGCATTACATACGGGGTCGTTCTGATAGTTTTGGTGCTTTTGATATATCTGTACGAAGATAGTATAACCTATGTGGCGTTTTATGCGGTTTTGGCTCTGCCCGTGCTGTCGCTGGCACTTGCGGTGGTGTCAAGGCGGCGGTTTAGTGTAAAAGAACGCCTGACACAGGGCAATATTGTCAAGGGCGAAGTGGTGCAGTATATTTTCGATGTCAAAAACAACAGCTTTTTGCCCTATACTTCGGTGCGGGTGCGCTTTAAGGCCGATTCGGAGGCCATAATGGCGGACTTTGCTGACCAATTCTTCGCCATATGGCCATACAAAAGCCACAAGGTGGTTTTTAATGTCTCCGCCAAATATCGCGGCAACTACGAAATCGGTGTTTCAAACATCATACTGTATGACTTTTTGGGCCTTTTCCGCTTCCGGCAAAAACACAGCGAAACCTTTGTGCTTACTGTAAATCCTGTAGTACACGACATACCCAATCTGCCCCTTTCCACGTCCGGCAGCGGCGTGGAAAGCGCGAAGGATTTAATGGCAGAAGAAGATTATGCCATAATTTCAGACCTGCGTAAATATCAGCCCACGGATGGCTATAAAAAAATACACTGGAAAGTGTCCGCCAAAAAAAATGAGCTTGTCAGTAAAAATTATCAGCATACAAAGCGCAATTCAACGGTGCTTTTGCTGGACAATTCTTTCATAAAAAGCAATAATTGGGAAGAGGCCGATGCCCTTGAAGACCTTATGATGGAGGCTTATGTGTCAGCTCTGTCGTACTGCATAAAGCAACAGCACACATGCTCGTTGTATTACATGGGGGATGAGTTAACCGAAGGCGTTACCGGAGGCTTTGAATATCTATATGCCATTGCATCAAAAATTTGCTTTGGGGACGAAGATGACTTTGACGATTACATCACAAATTATTCCAAAATGCAGATTGACTCCGAAAACCTCATAATGCTGGTGCAGGACATAAGCGACACGGTGTTTGCCGCGGTACAATCTTTGAGGTTTTTCGGTAACAACGTGATAGTTTTTTATTTCAAAGACCTTACCGAAAACGAAACTGCAAAAATATCCCTTCTGCGCGAAATAAACGTAAAAAGCATAGACTTTCGGAACGTTTTTGAAAATGGAGGTGGATTTAAATGGCAGCTTTAACGAAAAAAACAGACGGCCTGTTGTCACGCTATACGGGGTCGGACACGGTGTTTTTGCTTGTCGTGGGCACGTTGCTGGCGTGGAGTATATCTATTGGCATCTTGGGCGGCACGTTTCTTGACTTTGACCCCATCGTTACTTTTTTCAGGATATTTTTTGTGCTGGCCGTGCTGAGGATTATTTTCATAAACCGCGTCACCATAATGTTTGCCGTGGGCGTTATCGTCATAACCGCTCTTATTTTGGGGGTGGAGGCTCTGTTTTTTATACCGCCCATAGGTGCTGATGAAGGGCGTGAAATGTCCATGATTGGCGGCATTGTGAACTTTCTCTCTCTTACAATCGGGTATGCCACAGGCTTTGAGTCATACGACCCAGCCTACGACACTGCCATACAGTGGTTTTTTGCCGCCGGTCTCGCCATCTTTGTTTTCGTTTTTGGCTTTTTGTGGTTTAAGTTTTTTGCCATACTATCAACCGCGCTTATCTTCGGCCTTATCCTGAATTCCGGTGCCTTCAGCTATACGCTGTCGTTTTACGTATTTATCTTCTGCATCACCGCTTACCTCATACGGTATCTTAACATGCAAAGCACGGGCAAAGGTGCCGGCCGCAAAAATTCTCCTTTCGCCCTGTATGCCCTGCCACTTACGGCTATATGCCTGGCAATTGCTTTTGCCTTGCCCACACCTCATGAAGGTGCTGCCGCCCAATTTACCGAAAATTTTATTACGCGCCCTTTCACAAACCTTAACAACACGTTGCAGTCCGCTTTTCGTCCCAGGCACTTCACTTTGGCGCAAACGGGCTTTGGTATGGGCAACACGCGCCGTCTTGGCGGCAACGTGACTGTCAACTATGACGTGTTTATGCATATAAATCACCGCGGCCCAGTGTATCTTACGGGCAATGTCTTCGACAGATATTCGGGCTATTCCTGGACAAACAGCTTTGCCGGCGATTATTACATTTTGGACTTTAACGAGCCGGCACATAATCTGGAAGCTTTCGAACGCCTGACAAGCCCTTTCACCATGTGGTCTGCCGAAAACGGCTTTGGACGGATCTACGTATTAGACGAAGCCACGGAGATTCCTAGGGTCTCCATCCAAATACCCGCCATTGCCCCACCGTATGTTTTTATCCCCTATCTCCAAGAAAACACCCTGATTGTGGAGCATAGCTTCCGCCACTTTACTGTCTTCACCACAGGTCTTGTTACGGGCATTTCATTGCCCCCAGACGGTGTGGACTTATTGCGCAATGCAAACGGCTCTGTTTTGTCCGACACCCTTTTGGCCGGAAATGCCAGATACACAGTGTATTACGCCGACCTACCGGCCTACATAAGCCGCCCCGGACTTCTTTCCGAAAGCCGCCCCGGTCTTCTCCAAGATTTGTACAGCAATATGATGTATGCCGACGTATTCGCCCCGTACTTTTACCATAACGGCATCAGGATACATTACAGCAACCTTCTGCGCGACCACTTAATTCCTCGTGCAAGGTGGATAAACGAAGTATATACGGTTTTGCCGGATCATTTCCCCGCAAGAGTGGGCAATTTGGCTCGTTATGTGGTAGACAGTGCAGGAGCCGTCACAACTCTTGAAAAGGCCGTTGTGCTGGAGGATTTTTTGCGCAGCCACGACAATTTCACTTATAGCCTGACACCCGGCAACACACCGCCGGACAGGGACTTTGTGGACTATTTCCTCTTTGACATCAGAATGGGATACTGCACATACTTTGCTTCGGCTTTTGTTACCATGGCGCGCACTTTAGGCATACCCGCCCGTTACGTGGAGGGTTTTATTGTTACCGGTACCAGAGATGCGCTGGGTTATCTCCCGGTTATAAACCGCCAGGGACATGCTTGGGCCGAAGTCTATTTTGAAGGTTTTGGCTGGCATCGCTTTGACCCTACGCCCCCCGATGGTGTGTTCGGGTGGGGTGATTATGGTCTGGCCTACGCAGACTTTCTTGATGTGTGGCGTGATCTGGATGACCTTAACCTGAGGGATGTAGTTATCCCGTTGGGTCTCGAATATCTCATGTATTTGGACATGGCGGATGGCTTGTATAACATGCCGATGCCACAGGTCGGAAACGAAACCTTAAACCCAAACCTTCCCCCGGTTTTTGCTGCCGCCTTTTTAATAACAGCCGTACTTGCCATGGCCATCCTTTTTACCCGCGCTTTGTCCGTTGGGATAAAATTCCGGGACATTGCTAAAAAAGACAACAATGAGGCCGTTGTGGCATATTTCCACAAGATGCTGCAATATATGCGGCTTCTCCATTATGAGATAAGCGAGCATGAAACGGCTATGGCCTTTGCAGGGCGCGTGGGCATACGCTTAGGATTTGAAAAAGACAGAACATCCATGAAAGACCTTGCCTTTATCTTCTCCCGTGCCCGCTATAGCTGCGATGAAATAAGCCCGCGGGAAAGAAAACTTTTTGAGGTCGCAATAAAGGACTTGGACAAAAGATTGTATGATTACATGGGACCAAGAAGATACATCATATACAAGTATATCAGGTGCGTAGTGTAGAATAATTTGTTTATGTGGTTTTTCATATCTTTCATCACCGTAATTGATATTGATATTGACGGCCACACGGCTGTTGCAGGGTTGATGTTTAAAGAGATGAGTGAGGATATTTGGATACATCAAGGTGGCCATTATATAACTGTTTACAATGACCACGACGAAAAAATTTTGGAAGATGGCATCATGATAACGGAAGATAAAAAATATCTTGGCATTATTGCGGGTTCGATGAACGAGCCGGAAAACCTGCCGACTTTGTTTATGGTAGAGGACGCGCCTATATTGTGATTTTTCTATACTCACAGAAGCAAAATGCCAGACCACCTTGGCTTTTCATCTCTGATTGACCAAACAACCGCCAGTTGTCCAATTTGTCCAAATTGGGAAAATGCCGGTCTGTTTCGGCAGAGGCAAAAATCTTCGTAACATAGGCGGTGTCGCAATAATCCAGCAGGATCTCGTAAATTTGCTGGCCGCCTATAACAATCAAGTCATCTGTATCATATTTTGCTATATGCTCGAACAGATCCGTCAGCGAATTGCAAACAATCACACCATCAGCAGCAAAAGCCGCATCCTTTGTCAACACAATGTTGGTGCGGTTTTTTAATGGGCCTCCCGGCAGTGCCATAAACGTCACTCTGCCCATTATCATCACTTTGTCCAAGGTTTTACGCCTGAAATTTCGCAAGTCATCGCGGATATAAAAGGGCTGGTCGCCGTCTTTGCCGATGCCCCAGTTTTTGTCTACTGCAACAAATAGTTTCATTAACGTCACCTTCTGTCTTTTTTTGTCTTGCCACGTGGGCTAAAAATCTGTTATACTTCCATAAAAGGAGGTTGTCCGCATGATATTTAATGCAAATTACAATCCCTATCCTTCGGCGCGTATCGTCCATTATGCCCAAAAGGGTATGGTGGCCACATCTCAGCCCTTGGCGGCTCAGGCCGGACTGGATATTTTGAAAAAGGGCGGGAATGCCGTAGATGCGGCCATCGCAACTGCTGCCTGTCTTACTGTGACAGAGCCCACATCCAACGGCATTGGCGGCGATGCCTTTGCCATTGTTTGGATGGAGGATGAGATTTTTGGTCTTAACGGCTCCGGCGTTGCACCCAAAAGCATAAACATTGATGACGTAAAGAACATGGGCCACGAAGAAATGCCCAAGATGGGTTGGCTTCCTGTTACTGTTCCGGGTGCCCCTTCTGCATGGGCGGCTCTTTCGCGCCGATTTGGTGCGCTTACCTTGGCGGAATGTTTGGCTCCGGCTATCGAATACGCCAGGTATGGTCATCCCGTGTCACCGATTGTATCCAAAGGTTGGCAACGTGCCTGCAAAGCTTATAAAGGGTGTGATGGCGCAGAGTTTGCCGCTTGGATGGACACCTTTGCCCCCAAAGGCAACGCACCCGAGGCTGGCGAAGTTTGGGCTTCTCCGGGTCATGCGAACACTTTGGCCGAAATTGGCAGCACTTATGCCGAAAGCTTTTACAAAGGGGCATTGGCCGACGAAATTGCCGTGTTTTCAGCAAAGACCGGTGGATTTTTAACCAATGCGGACTTGGAAGCGCATCAGTCCCTTTGGGTTTCGCCCATCAAAGCGGATTATCGCGGATACGATATCTGGGAGATGCCCCCCAATGGTCAAGGGCTGGTGGCGCTTATGGCACTGAATGTCCTGAAGGGCTACGATTTTGCCCACAGGGATGCGATATCCACATATCACAGGCAGTTCGAGGCCATTAAGCTGGCATTTACTGCCGGCAAGGAATTTATAACCGACCCTGAACATATGCAAATCTCTGTCGATGACCTTTTGAGCGCTGAATACGCGGACAAGCTTCGAGCCAAAATAGGTGAAACCGCCCTGCAACCCGCACCAATTGCGCCAAACAGCGGTGGAACAGTATATCTGGCTACCGCTGACGGACACGGCAACATGGTGTCCTACATCCAAAGCAATTACATGGGTTTTGGTTCCGGCGTTGTGGTGCCCGGCACGGGCATTGCCCTGCAAAACCGTGGGGCAGATTTCAGCCTTAATCCCGCTCACGCCAATGCACTCGTCGGCGGCAAGCGCACCTATCATACCATCATACCCGGTTTTGTCAGCAAGGGTGGCTGCGCCGTTGGTCCCTTTGGTGTTATGGGCGGCTATATGCAGCCCCAGGGGCATGTGCAAGTTATCATGAATGCCGTGGACTTTGGCCTTAATCCGCAAATGGCACTGGATGCGCCAAGATGGCAGTGGATATCGGGCAAGATGTTTCAGGTGGAGCATGGGTTTCCGCTGCACATCGCGCGAGAACTGGCCAACTTGGGTCATCAAGTCCAGATTCCGCTGGATTCCGGGGGCTTTGGGCGCGGGCAAATTATTTGGCGTGATCCCGCCACCGGCGTGTTGGCAGGCGGCACGGAATCCCGCTGTGATGGAGCGATAGCTGTATGGTAGCCATAATTTATTTCATCGTGATATTTTTTGCGTGCGTGTTGGGCGCAATTGTGGGCTTGGGCGGCGGCGTATTCATTAGGCCGATTTTTGATGCCCTTGGCTTTCATGATGTGCTTGGCATCGGATTTTTCTCCAGCAGTGCTATATTGACTATGGCTGTGGTGTCAACCATAAAGAAAGTCAGGGACGGCACGAAGATTGACGTTAAAATAGCCCTGTTGATTTCAGCGGGAGCCGTGGCGGGAGGCATGTTGGGCAACCTTTTGCTGGAGCATCTTTTGGGTATATTTGATGTGGAAGTTACTGTCCAATATATACAAATAGTTGCGACAATAGTCGTGCTCAGTCTTTCCCTGACATTAACATCCAGAGACAATCTGCGTTACGAACTTAAAAACAAAGCCTATTGCGCCATGCTGGGGGTGCTGTTGGGCAGCATCGCCGCTTTTTTGGGAATAGGCGGCGGTCCCATAAACGTGCCCATCCTTATGATATTTTTTGGACTTAATATCAAAACGGCCACGGCGTATTCAATTGTCATCATCTTCTTTTCGCATCTCTCAAGGCTTGTGACGCTGGGCGTTACCGTAGGGTATCAATTTTTTGACCTGTCCATATTGCCATACGTGATTGTGGCGGCAGCAATAGGCGGCCTTGTGGGCGCAAAACTAAGCAAAATTTTTAGCGAGAAAACGGTGAAGCGGCTGTTTCAATGTGCCATAAGTGCTGTGATATTGCTTAATATTGCGAATGGGTTGTTTTTAATTTAAGGGTTTATGTCAAATTTTTCCTATAACCTATTTTGTGATACCCTTTGATTTCACAAAAATCCTCAAATACAGTAAAGACCTTGTAATCTTGGCTTTCATAGAATTTTGGATTGACAAAACCCGTAGTCCAAGTGTAAATATGATCTATGCCGATTGATTTTACTTTATCTTCGAGCATTTTTAGCAGCTTTGCCCCAAGCCTTTGCCTCCTGAAATCCTCGTGTACCCACAAATCAGTTAAATTAAACCACTTATGATTTGTAAGTCCGGAAGCGAAGCCAATTACAACGCCGTTATCTTCCGCGATGAATTGATAGCGTATTTGCGGAGAGTCCGGCACACTGTCTTGGGCTTCGATTTTTTTGAAGTCATCATAAATATCTTGAAGCTCCTTTTCTGTTATGTCCCTGTCTGTGATTATCATTGCATCATCCCAAGTCATGAAACTCCCCCTCCGTAATTACCGTTACCCCCAAATCCCGCGCCTTCTTATTTTTCGCCGATGCAGACCGCACATCGTTATTGATAAGATAGTTCGTTTTGGCAGACACGCTGCCTGCCACCTTGCCGCCCCGGGTCTCGATAAAGTCTTGCAGCTGCTTACGGTTTTCAAAATGCGTTAAGCTGCCGGTTATGACGAAGGTCTTGCCAAAGATTGGCGAACTTTCGTCGTTGTCGGCAGTTTCTTCTTTGATGAAATTGATATGGGCAAGAGCGGCATCCACGATGCGGTTATTTTCGGCACTTTGGAAATAGCTGTGCAGACTTTGGGCAATTACCTCACCAAAACCCTCGATGCTCACAAGTTCTTCGATGTCTGCGGCGCGGATAGCGTCCAAGTCATACTCAAAGTGTCTGGCAAGTAACTTCGCATTAGAAAGTCCCACATTATCAATACCCAGCCCAAAAATAAAATTGGCCAAGTGGGCAGTCTTAGATCTTTCGATGGCAGCCATAAGCTTCGTGAAAGACTTTTTACCAAAGCCGTGAAGGACAATAATCTCATCTTTGTGGTCTGACAATTTATAGATGTCGCTGAAATTCGACAAAAACCCCATCCGGATGAACTTTTCCACGGTCTGCTCTGAAAAGCCCTCAATATTAAGGGCATTGCGTGAGGCATAATGGGCTATGGTATACACGGCTTTGGCTTTGCAAGCGGGGTTGACACAATGCAATGTCTTGGTGTTGTTTTCGTCCCGTATGGCCGTGTCGCCGTCACAAGCGGGGCAAGCGACCGGAGGCGATGCGGCCCCGCTCTTCGTGAAGTTGTCCGCAATCTGCGGGATTATCATATTTGCCTTGTATACAGAAATTTCATCCCCCACGCCGAGCGCCAATCCCTCCAAGATACTGATGTTGTGCAGGCTGGCTCGTTCCACCGTCGTCCCCTCAATCTCCACGGGGGCAAAAATGGCGATAGGGTTTATCAGCCCTGTGCGCGACGGGCTCCATTCGATGCTTACGAGGCGAGTCGTCACAAGTTCGTCCGCCCACTTGAAGGCAACGGAATCCCTTGGGAATTTTGATGTTGCTCCCAAATCTCTACTGTAGGCGGCATCGTCATAAGTAAGCACCAGCCCGTCCGTAGCAAAATCCCTATGGGTCACGGCATCTTTGAAATAATCCACTGTGTCCGCCACGTTACCCGCTTCCACCAATCGGTATTCCGCCACGTCAAAGCCCTGTTCTATCAAAAATTCCAGTCCCTGAGATTTTTTTTCAAAATCCGGTCCAGCTAACAGTGAAAAAGGATAGTATTCCACTTTGCGGGCGGCAGCAACGCGGGTGTTAAGCTGCCTTAGCGTACCCGCACACAGGTTGCGGGGATTTTTGTATTTGTCTCCTTCGGGCAGACTTTCGTTTATGCGTTTAAATTCCGAAAAGGTTATTATGGCCTCGCCCCGTAGTGTCAAATCACCGATATAGTCAATCTTCTTAGGGATATTGCGAATAAAACGGGCGTTGTGGGTCACGTCCTCGCCAATTTGCCCGTTGCCACGCGTCAAAGCCTGCGCCAACCCGCCGCCTGTATATTTCAGCACAAGGCTTAGGCCGTCCAGCTTCCAAGACAGTACCCCCGTTTTGAAATTGCCATCCGATTGCAAAAAAGTCTCAAGACGAGCCACATCTTTGGTTTTATCAAAAGACAGCATGACAGCATCGTGGCGCACCTTTTGCAAAGATGACACCACCTCATGTCCCACCCGTTGTGTGGGAGAATTTTCCATAACAACGCCGCCGATTGCCTCCATCTCCAGAAGTTCATCATACAGCCTATCGTATTCAAAGTCGGACATAATTTGGCGGTTTTCCTGTTCGTATGCCACATTTGCCTTCGTCAAGATATCGATCAATTCAATCATTCTCTCGTTTTCCATCATACCAGCCTCCGCCTACATTATACCATGTTGCGCAGGCATTGCATACTATTTTTTGCTTTGCAAAAGATAAGCCAAAGGAGGTGTTAGCATGAACAAGAAATCTGATGCCGAGTATTTGGCCGAAATGAAGGACGCAGTCACAAAAGGTCAAAGACAGTCATATCCCTTCCTGTCGGCGCACCAAACCGAAGAAATGAAAAAGCGGTTAAAGCGTGACCAATTATAACAAAAAGGCGGTCAGGAAATTTATTCCTGACCGCCTTGCTTTATGCGGACATTTGTGGTATAATTTCCAGAAATAATTGTCAGACCAAGGAGGTTTATTATGACATTGTTAGAAGCAATTTTGCTGGGAATTGTTCAAGGGCTGGCTGAATTTTTGCCCATATCCAGTTCCGGCCATCTGGCACTGGGGCAGTATCTTTTCGGTATTGATGAAGGCAACCTAGCTTTTATTATTGTGGTTCATGTGGGCACCTTGATACCCGTTATAGTGGTGTTTCGCCGCGCTATCTGGGAATTGATAAAAAAACCATTCCAAAAAATGACATATTTGCTGATTGTCGCTACCATCCCCGCTGCCATTGTGGGTATTTTCTTCGAGGATGTCATCGAGGTCGCCCTCGCGTCCATCAGCTTTTTGGCCGCAGGTTTTGTGCTGACGGGCGTGGTGCTTATCCTTACGGACAGATTCCGCAAAAACACCAAAAAGTCCGACGAAATCACTTACCTTGACGCAGTTCTGATAGGCATAGCACAGGCCGTGGCCGTCTTCCCGGGCATATCCCGCTCCGGTGCCACCATTGCCGCATCCCTTTCTCGCGGCATCGTCCGCGAAGATGCCGCCAAATTCGCTTTCCTTATGTCCATACCGGCCATTTTGGGTGCATTGCTGCTGCAAATTCTTCATGTGGCGCGTGGCAATGTTTTGTTGGAAGACCTGAATTTCATAAACCTTGGCGCTGGTTTTGTTGCTGCCGCATTGTCAGGTTATCTGGCTATTAACTTCATGTTGGCCGCTGTCAAGAAGGCCAAACTAAGCTATTTTGCATATTATGTGCTGGTTTTGGCCGCCGTTATTGTCATTTATCTGTTGGTTACATAGTATATTTGGAGGGGTGTGGCATATGGAGCAAATTGCCTTTTTGTCAGACGGCAGAATTAATCTTTTAGAGGCGATGGCGAGTGATGCATCGGTGCGGATTTTGAATTGCACGGTTGCCGAAAAATATAAAGAGCGCGAAAGGGAAATCCGCCTTAAAAACGAATGGAAACAAAGCGGAATGGGTGCGATGTTTACGGGGGCGTATCGTATGGATGAATATGCCTTGGACGGTCGTCTACCGATAACCGGGCTGTCGTCAAGTACTGACGGACGGCTGGTTTACGCAATCAATCTTGAGAAAAACGGCGGCATTTATTTTAAGCACCCGGACCCCGAAAATTCGGAAACACCCATACTCGTCAACACCAATGCCCATTTTTTCGATGTTGATGTCAACCCCTCGGGCAACATTGCTGTTGCATGTTCAGAAAATTATCAAGAGCGTCACATCGCCTTGCTGAAAGTCGATTACAGTTACTTACAAGACCTTACGGAGGGTGATTCTTTTGACTGCAACCCCAAATGGTCGTTGCGGGATGAAAACATACTGTACTATGACAGCGCGGGTATAGCCTATAACGGAACGGGCCATTTTGCAGGCTTTGGCCCGAGCGGTATTTTTCGCCTCAACACACGGTCAGGGGAATTGGACGAGGTTTTGGCAGACCCCAAATTCAACTATTGCTATCCCTTCGAAAACAAAGACGGATGCTTGTATTTCATACGCCGTCCATACAAACAGACCGACAGAAAGATGTCCACCATGGATTATATAGCTGCGCCTTTCAAAATAATGCGTGCCTTTGGCGGGTGGCTGGATCTTTTCACCCGCCGTCACACGGGCGAATCTTTAAACACATCCGGTGCGAACCCTGCCAAAAGCAACCAAAAGTCGGCTCGGCAGATTTACATAGATGGCAACCTGCTGGAAGCCGAAAAAGCCCTCAGAAAAAATGCGATGGCCGGCGACAAAAATCCGGGCTATGCCCCGCATGACTGGCAACTTATGACCAAAATGCCGGATGGCGAGGAGAAAGTGCTGCAAAAATCCGTCATGAGCTATTGCGTAACCCAAAGCAGTGTGGTTTATTCTAACGGCAAGTACATCATTTCAGGCAATCACGCCGTTAAAGTTCATTTGGCTACGAAACTGGTGAGTTATGCCGGGGATTTGCACGCAATATCTACGGAATCGGTGGCCGGCGTATGAGCATACAGATTTTCGGTAAATCGAAGTGCTTTGACACCAAAAAAACGGAGCGATATTTCAAGGAGCGCCGCATCAAGTTCCAACTTATAGACAGTGCAAAATATGGCATGAGCAAGGGCGAATACCAGAGCGTGAAAAACGCCGTTGGTAGCATGGACGCACTTGTTGATAAAGCATCCAAAGAGTATGAAAGCCAATATATGGCGTATCTCGCCAGCAAAGACGATGCCGAACAGAGGCTGTTGGATAATCCCGGCATGTTCAAAACACCTATTGTGCGCAACGGAAGAAAGGCGACAGTGGGTTATCGGCCGGACGTTTGGGCTGTTTGGGGGAAAGAGAGTCTTTGACCGCATTCTCTGCTCATAAAAAGCAATGCATACACAAAAAAGCCACCGAAACGCGGTGGCTTAAATCATAATTCGTCTTGCACCCTATGTATTATCCAAGTCCGAAACTTACACGCAGGGCTCTGTCAACTCTGCTCATAAATGCATCGTCCAAATGGCAAATTTTTTCTTTCAGGCGCTTTTTGTCTACCGTGCGCACCTGTTCTAAAAGTACCACCGAATCTTTTACCAGGGTGTGTTTTGTGCAGTCGATTTCAATATGTGTGGGCAGCTTTGCCTTGCTCATCTGGCTGGTTATGGCGGCGCAAATGATGGTTGGGCTGTATTTGTTGCCCACGTCGTTTTGTACAATCAGTACGGGCCGCACGCCGCCTTGCTCAGAGCCTATGACGGGGTCAAGGGTCGCATAAAATATGTCGCCGCGTTTTACCAACATGTCCTCACTCTCCAGAAGGTCAAATATTTCGGGCTACATATTTATTATTACCGCAGACTGCGGGATTATACATAAATTGCTAGAACTTATGTGATATAAAACCTGGCCACCCTTTCAGAAATTGACGTTGCTACTTCGTAATTGATGGTTCTCTGAATCAGTGCCACATCTTCGGGCAAAATGCGCTTGCCGCCGCTTTCGCCGACGATGACAACCTCGTCCCGCACTTTAACGTCCACGCCTGTTACATCCACCATAAACTGGTCCATGCACACATTGCCGATGATATCGCAGTAGTTGCCGTTTATCAGCACTTTGCCGCAATTGCTCAGCTGGCGTGAAAGACCGTCGGCATAACCCAGCGGCACTGTGGCCACGCGGATGTCCGTTTTGGCAAAGTAATTGCGGGAATATCCCACGCTTTGGCCTTCTTTCACAGTTTTAACATGGGCGATGCGGCTTTTTATCGTAAGGGCGGGCAAAAAGCCAAGGTCAACAAGCTCCAGCGCACCTTCGCGTAAGGAATTAGGCGCAAGACCATAGGTCAGCACACCGCAGCGTACCATGTCCAAGTTAAATTCCGGATGTCTTAGGGTGGCTCCGGAATTTGAGATATGTTTCATAGGAATATGTAGTCCGTTACTTTCCAATATTCCTATTATATTCATGAAGTTGGCGAATTGTTCACGGGCAAAGGCGGCATCAGAATCTGACGTGGCAAGATGGGAATATATGCCGTTAAGCTCTACGCCTGCCAGGCGTGAAATTTCCATAATTTCATCCGCCGTAGCCGCCGTAGCCTCGTCACTTTGGACGTTATATCCCACGCGGTTCATACCGGTGTCAACTTTTATGTGAACCCTTGCGTTTTTTTCCAGATATCCCGCCACGTGTGCCAGTTGTCTTGCCGTCTCCAGACTGAAAATTGTGAAAATAAGATTGTTCAAAATCACATTTTCATACTCTTCCTCAAAGACGGGGCTTAGCACCAATATGGGCGTCATAATGCCCAGACGGCGCAAAAACACCCCTTCTGTCACTGTAGCAACGCCAATCCAATCCGCCCCGGCATTAACCGCTGCCCGCGTGGCCTCATAAATGCCGTGGCCATACCCATTGGCCTTTACAACGGCCATTATGCGCGTTTTGGGCGTGATCATTTTTCTGATAACGCCAATGTTGTTTGCGATATGCGAAAGGTTTATCACCGCCGCCGCTCTTCCGTATGTTATCATCTTTTGTACTCACCTCAGTTAATTTCTTACTTGAAACACATTATCGCCCATATCCACATTATACTCAAAGGCATTAAAAATTACAATAATTCTTTCCGTTCCGTTTTGATCATAGATAATCAGCTGTACGGGCTTTAGAGTGTCGTTATCCATCCAAAGCCTTTGCGAGGACATATATGGATGATTTCCGGGCATCGCAGCCTCCAGCACAGTTGTCGCTGTCCCATCGTTCATGGCCGCCGCCATAACACTTGCATCCTGGCCGGTAATGAAATTGCGCACAAAAGACGTAAGCAAAATTTCCAGTCTCTCCGGCGATTCTATGGTGGTTTGCGACACATGGCCGCCAATCTGCGGATTAAATTGCGATATAGTGTTGCCGTCAAAAACCGTGGTGTTGCCCGCCACATTTTCGGGGGCCGTGACCTCTATGCGGTATTCGCCCGTTGTGCGGGCAAACTGCAAGGTTTCGTAAGTGTGGGTGTTGTTGTTGGAAATATATGTAACCGTTGCCTGTGCTGCAAAATTTTCCATCGACATAAGCTGGCGGTGGATTCTTTCGTAAGTGGTGGCGTCAACCCTCTCTTGTATGGCCGTGCAGGCGGAAAAAAACAACGCGCCGGCGCAAATCATCGCCAAAAAAAATAACTTTTTCATATAAAAACCTCCGGACAACTAAAGTTGTACTATATATACTAGTTTTC
>Ga0123355_10004113_pt1 | contig 21084 bp, 11 predicted proteins | sample TergutEmb28metaG_3_FD_89872 | JGI IMG/M metagenome (GOLD analysis project Ga0123355, IMG submission 89872) | Embiratermes neotenicus P1 segment gut microbial communities from Petit-Saut dam, French Guiana - Emb289 P1 | ecosystem: Host-associated > Arthropoda: Insects > Digestive system > Gut ...
AGTCAAGAAATTCCCCGCATTTCACGGAACCCGAAGGTTCATTACCGCACTCACAAGCATCCGCCACCTGTCTCTATCCTGGGCCAGCCCAATCCAGTCCATATACCCATATCCCACCTCCTGTAGATCCATCCTAATATTATCCACTCATCTACGCTTAGGTCTCCCCATTGGTCTCTTTCCCTCCGGTTTCCCCACCAAGACCCTATACGCCCCACTCTCCTCATCCATACGTGCCACATACCCAGCCCATAAGGACCGGTCTCAACAGGAGAATTGCACTTTCAACATGATGGTGCCATTCCATTGTCTGTTGTTTATCAGCGCTCGGCGATACTGTTAGGATTAGTTTTTAGGCCGAGAGTAGGCGGTTTTAGGGTGAAACGTACCGAGCTTGGTGGCTGAAAAGTTCACTAAACGGAAATGTGTATTGCCACAATCCAGAAAGTTTGGTTGATGTAGTAACATACCAAAACACACGCTGGGAATATCCAAAAAGCAAAATTATTTAAATATTTCCAAATTACATATCAAACAGCTGAATTAGATTTCCTGGCGGAACGCTTATCCTCAATAGAATACGACAATCAGGTTGTATATGGTAAAAAAAAATCCAAGGATTTGTAATCTTTCATTTTTACAGCCAAGACCTCAGTAGAGAAGAGCGTTCGGTCTTACCAAGGGGTTGAAAGTGACTGCAGCAAGTAGAAAAGGAAAATTCTTATAACAAAACCAACGAGATGCATTAATTTCTCAAATTTATTTTTGGAATAAAACTCTACATGTTTCGGACAGTTCCCCTGTCCATCATCAGAAGTTCTTCAAAGTACGCACAGCATTGGTATATGTCCTACTGAAATTTCACAAATGGGTAAAATTTTACCCATTTGTGAAATTTCAGTATGACATAAACCAATGCTGTGCCTACATTGAAGAACTTCTGATGATGGACAGGGGAACTGTCCGAAACATGTAGAGTTTTATTCCAAAAATAAATTTGAGGAATTGGTGCATCTAGTTGGTTTTATTATGAGAATCTATCACTATGCACGGTCACCTGAACGTCAAATTAGAAAACAGAAGTCGACAGTGAAACAAATAGTGCAAAGTTTTACGATGGGGAAAGCCGAATTGTACGACATGCATAAAACGAATTCGAAAATAAGAAACGAGCAGCTGAATTGTAGTTATGGTTCAATGAAACAGAAAATGAGGAAAGTTGGATATGAATAAAACGATGTGACTTTGTGGGAGTAGTTTGTTAGTGCGAGAGAAGAGTGGGTTTTGGCCAAATATTGAGTGGACAAAACGATCAGACTGTGTTTAGTGAAGTCTGTGGTATCTGTGAAGAAACAGTAGGAGAATGGTTTGTAAAATTCCAGGAACTGCAGGAATCGGAAGGTGCCTGCAATGGAAAAGAATTCCCAGAGCATTGAGTTTCCACTTTAGTTAGGTTTTATCCGCTGTTCATCAAGTAGTCAAGAAATTCCCAGTATTTTACGGAAGCCAAAAGTTTCATTGTAGAGCCGTCAACATCCCGCCACTGTTATAGATTAATGCAGTCCAGACTCTCCCAAATCTTTTTGTAAGTTTAATTACAATATTATCATGTAATTGTTCCCTGGTTTTGTAAGAGGCCTTTATATTTTGGTACCTTTATAAGTAGATCCTTGCCGTTATTCTATTTTCATCCTTTTCATGCTCATACCTACTGTAGTGCCGATCACTTTATCAGTTCCACAAATACATCAACCACAACTACAAAAATAAATCTGTATTCAACTCTATCCAATACATCACTACAGACGCAGATAATATCTTAACAATTTCAAAAAGTAAAATAAATATCTTCGCCCGTAAAAGTAAATTAACCATTCGTATAAATTTAGAATTTCCAGTTTAGTTACCAAATTAATTTCAAGGTTTCCGCTCTACTCGAACAACGTAAATGTAAAGTTTCTAATTTATTAATTTCAGTCAGTACAACTTACCTTTTAGTAACAGGAAACAGAACGGCATGGCCAACACAATAAAATCACTTTAACAATGTACTGCCTTCATTATGTAGCGTCGAAGATACGTAGCAAACGGTAAAAGTTCAGTCTTCGAGTGAGAGCTAAATAATTGTTAATGTCTCAGTTATATAGGGGTAAGATGCTAATTATACCTTCTTTCTAGTACAGCGAAATATCGCTTCACCGCCGGGGTTCGATACACCTAAAACGTATTGAACAAAGTGGTATTTGCTGACCCGGTAACGGCGAGTGACTATTCGCTTCCGTTACATAGAAGTTAATAAAATTTAAACAGTATCTAGCTTTACACTACAAAAATACAATTATGCAACGGACTGCCTATTGATAAGAACGGTTTAGAATAGTCACATTTATGATCAGTGATCAGCTAGTCCATCAAGTTCCACAAAACAAGTTTGGACACGCTTTACACTGGAGACACAATTCGGGCCTCAGAGCAAATTATTCCACAAATAAAATTCACTGTTCTCGTCTGCCTCGGTCCTTGTTTTCTTTCTCAGCACAGTTGCCTGTTACGTCGTTTTTTCCATATTTGCTGCTGCTCTTTTTCTTTGCTTTTTCTGGTTTCCATTTGGCTGGCCAGTTTCTTGAGGTGCCCATTTTTCTGGGATTCGACCCTGTCTAATTGCAGAACTAGTGCCCGACGTTTCGACATAGTCTGTGGAAGACATTTTACCCTTGTTTGTAAGACCACTCTTTAGTTTCGGAATTTTGCGCTCCAGCTACCTGCCGACGCGGCGCCAGAATATCCGGTACTTACACAACTGGTAAAGCCAGACAATTCCCGTGGCTTTATTCTTCTTCTTCAGTTAAATCTTTAAGGGACTTGTGGCATGCATTCCGCTTTGAACATTCCCTCCCTTTCTGAGAAATACCTTTCATTTGGAAAGGCAACTGTTAGAACTGGAGTAGTGGATTTTACTTTTCAACATCATAACTGATAATTTCTACTCAATAAATGATGGAAAAATATATTTTCCAGCAGATTAGTTTCTAACACTGTATCTATGGATAAATACCCATGTATTCAGCCAGTTACAATAAACTTTTTTTGGATTAGGGATTGACAAGCTGTTTACTTCTTGAACATTGCCTGCGAATTGTCCTTTCATGCCTTCCGAGAAAGTGAATTTTCCCTTCTTTGGTTTCCATTTTTTTCTTTTCCATATTCTTGTCCGATATACCTGCAAAGAAATTTTCGGCACAGCAGGTGACTTACAGCTCCTCGTCCCGTTATTTCCTTTGATATTACAAGTAATTTTTATATGGTTCATGTTATTGACGTTCTTAAGTGGCTCTTCACTCTTGAATTTTGGCTGTTTGAAGGTTTGCTGTTAATTTGGGTTATAAAAATAAACTTTGTACACTGTCCGAGGCTTTCGACATTCGACATCCACTCGTCAGTATGATTACACAAACGCTCCCTGCTTCTTATGTATATTGGACCGTGCATCATTGTGATAGTTGAAGAATAAAAGACCAACTTGATATAACTTTATTAATTTTTATTTCATTTCTTCTATGCTCAACATGTTTCGGACATTAATACATTCATCATCAGGAGTTTGCGACTTTTATATTGTATCACTACATTGGTCGTGTGTTCTTGTTTCGATGTGTGTTGAAGTTTCGGTGTGGCTTGGTTGGGGTGGTATCCGTGTAACAGCCTGAAGTCTGCAACACCGATATCACCCCAACCAAGCCACACCGAAACAAGAACACACGACCAATGTTGTGATACAATAGAAAAGTCGCAAGCTCCTGATGATGGACGTATTATTGTCCGAAACGTTCTGAGCATAGAAGAAATGAAATAAAACTTAATAACTAGTGATATCAAGTTGGTCTCTTATTCTTCAGCTCCCTGCGTATTATTGCATCTACAGAACTGCCAACGCTACATAATAAACATGAGCAATCATTAGCGTCATTAAACGCAACAGGAGCAGCTCCTTTATTCTGAATTCTGCTTTCGACTTTTTTTTATTTTCTGAGGCTGTATTCATGTGGCAGTGAGTCTAATATGGTATTTCCGTTTTTCAAGAAACAAGCTACTAGTCTGCTTTATATGCTAAGCAATTTGCAACTATTATTTGTCACAATCCGGAACGGTATTTCATTTTTTGTGACTTCACACAGACTTCAAAACTAAGCTTTCTGTCTAGTGGCGCAGCGAAGAATATTTATATGCTGAAATAATATATAGTCGGCCGCAAAAATTTAAATATGTGCATTGCTTACGCGAGAGAATGCAGCTGGATTTAAACGTGGGAAATGAAATTAAAATTCTTCGCTTTGGGAGAACAACTCATTTTAACATAGGCCTAAATGTACGATTGTAACGCTCGATTAAGGAATTTTTTTAAAACTAGTCTACTGTCTAATAATATTTAATATAAATATTAATAAAAATCCAACTAGATGCAACAGTAAACAGATATTTATTTACTGCAAAATCACTGTACATGTTTCGGGTGTCCACCGTACCCGTCGTCACGAGCACTAAAAGCTGTAACCGCAGCCTACAGTACAGGTCATAATATCGATACAGTTACTTCCCTCCAACGTGGCCTGGTCGGGATCGTTGGAGGGAAGTAACTGTACCGATGTTATGACCTGTACCGGAGGCTGCAGTTACAGTTTTTAGTCTTCCTGATGATGGGTGCTGTAACACCCGAAACATGTAGAGTGACTGTGCAGTAAATAAATGTCTGCTTACTGTTGCATCTAGTTGGATTTTTATTAACATTGAATTAAGATGGACGAATTCATGAGCTTAAAATTTAGAGTAAAAATTAGACTTCTACTGTGTTTATCTACACACGACACATTTTCCTAATTCAAATGCGTTAATTTCGGTGAGAAAGTTAGCGCCTGCGATATCTTCCGTAATACGTAGTCTTATGTCTGAGGACCGAAATACGTTATGCTGACCTTAGAAGCATTAATGTTTTTACAGTTGTGATAATTGGATGTTTAGAAACGCTGTTGTATGATTTGAGTTGTCTATTATGTGTGTCCTATCAATTTTACCCTGCGTGTTGTCTTAGCATTATAAAGGCGGTCGGTGGCCAGTAATGGGTACGGTGCATAAAGTGTGTCGTTAGGCTCCATAACTACACAACAAAATAATCTAAATAAATTATTGTTATTGTAGTTTTCTTGTAGTATTACGACAAATTGATTTGTGTCTAACTTGAAAAATTCAAGCGATGACATTTGTTTACTGTTGCAGGTGAAGATATGGTTCCAGAACAGACGTGCGAAAGAACGGAAGCAAATGAAGAAACGTGAAGAGCTTCTCCACAAAGAGAAGATAGAGGCTGTTAGCGCAGCACACCATCAGTTACCGCAAATGGCGCCAGTGGTGGTAGCGCCGCCGGCCTCACACGGTGTCGTTATGTGACCAGAGGAGCCATGGTTTGCATCTCAACAGCAGACTGTGGGAAACCTACTTCTGTGACGTCAGGAACACGGTGACATTGGTTCAGTTCGAAGGTGTTCCCAGCATACATGATACATGGCGTGAAAAAGTTCAACAGGCGGACGTTAATGAACAGAAATCTGAGGTCATGGTGTGTTCTTCAAAAACTGTTGGCTGAAACTGGGGATAATGTAGAAATGGATGCTTCATTTTGTATTAAAGTGTGAAAGTGTAATGTGATACCTCCTTAGTGATGTAGACATGCATATATGACAAAATGAGCCTAGGTGTGGCTTTGTGATTAGGTGATCATGGAGTATGCTTCGAGGATAGGATATTGCAGTGCTGTAGAAAGATATTAACGAAGATCGCTTCATGTACGTAATAGCTCACTTCTGCTGAATTTCGAACACGAGCGCTCAAGAGCTTTTGTTTAAAGTTTTATGTTGCTTTATTATAAATATAACATTTTTTTTCTACGGTTCATTTTTTGTCGTGGAAAAATTCGATTGGCCTCTAATAAAGGAATCTAGCAAAGGAAAAACGCAAATGCACATTGCTCAGCCTCCACAAGAGAAGTAGGATACTAGAGCCTCTTACGTAAACAGTTCTTTGTTCTTGACGACAGATAAGAGAAGAAATAATAGAAGACCTCGGAAGAGTGGAAGTGATGAGTTACTTACTGTGATTAACCTGGTGGAAAACAGTCAACTTTTAATCTGCGGGAGACAAATCTCATAACCGTATATACAGTCCGTAGCACCGAGGTCCAAGAAGGTGCATTTGCACCAAATTTGGGGTTTTGACATTTTATAATTTATCAAATCAAGCAACAAGAAACATACAAAAATGAAACCACATTTCGTACAGTTGCAGTTTAAGGACTGATGAAAGATTTTAACAAAATGACAATTATATTACTATTCGTTCAACATCGATCATTAAAATACATGATCACTTTATACATGAGAAAAGTGCACCAGTTTGCTAAAGAGATCCTGCCGGCACTCTTGGTGTGTAGCATATATTTCCTCCGCAGGAAAAGAAAGAGTTTTACGTAGCATTATATATCACTGTGCCTTGCTATATTAGTTTGTAAGTTATGTCGCACTGTATGGAAATTTTCAGATGTATGAAAGCACTGTGGAATTGCCACTGCCTTACTGCGATAGCAAAGAATATCTTTCTGTGCGCGTCATTAAGTCACGTGCAGAAATGGAATATAATCCCACTCATACATTAGATCGGCTTTAGACGGGGTGAATGTTCAACTTCAACCCCGGCTGTTGTAAGTCTGGGGAAATAGCCCCCGGTATCTTTGAAGAGGAGGATACATGGGAGCCGAAAACAGTCTGGACGTTTTAGAGAAAAGAAAGATTTTTTCCCTCTACCGGTAATGGGAACACTGTTCCTCGGTAGGTTAATAATTATATCGAAGATCATCTCCCGGCTCCTATTTGCAAATTACTAAACAATAAATTTTCATCTATCGTTTCCTGTTTCTGGAATAAGGAGATTATACAAAATGGGGTTATTATTAACAGCAGGTCTCATGTTTTATTATTATATTTTAGGACTCATCAAAACGTTACATTTTAGGACTCATTAAAAGCAAATAAAGCCAGAAACCCCACACCAAAATAAATTTTCCGTTTGCAGTTAATACTATGGCAGTAGAAGCGATTCCTAATTAAATTGAAGGATTTGATACCCAATTTTCAAGGATGCTTTGAGAAGTATACGTAAACCGGAATATGTGAAGAATATCTGCAAGACGATTTGTTTTTTACTGCATGTGAGATAATACGATATGAAAAATATATATTCTGCTGTGTGCAACAGGTAGATTCTTTCGTTGTCGGACCTTGGTCAATGAAACGTAACCTCTTAAAATTTTATTTTGTGAATCGAAATACCCATGTCCAAGTTTCAAACCACTCATGGCCAGTGCGTCTTTCTTGATTTCCAGTCTCGGTTGGGATTCATGAACGTACCCTTTTGTTTGGAGCTGCAAATGCTGTAAGGCGTACCGTTTGTACAGTGTAGACGAAGAAAAGGAAAGCCTGCAAAGCGAGTCGTTTTGAAATTGAGCAAGGGCGATCCTAGACAGGTGTAATATTATCAATAGCAAACTGTTAAGCCGAAGGCTCCTCGCGTCGAATGTGGCCCGTTTAAACTACACATTGGCCAGCAAAGCTTTAAAAAATATATTAATTGGGCCCAAGTACTTCAGTCTACGAATATAAACCTTTCGTTCTATAAGTCGTAAAATTGTCTATCAAACTTTTAGCAAAACTATTGAGATTTGATATTTTTATGTCTTTAATGCCTAGTTCTTTCCGTCGCAAAAAGTTTGCTTTCCAAATATTACGCAATATTTAATACGTATTTTTGGGAATAACAGATTTCTCTCATGATTAAACAAGAGCTGCACAAAGTTAGGAATGACGGTTGAACATTTTGCATTAACAGTGAAAGTACTCTTAACAGAAATTCTAAATGTAAGTTTATTACGCTAAACGCAAAGAAAAAAATCCCATATTTCTGGAACGCTTCTGGGTAGGAGCGAAGAATTTGAGTTGCACCCGTGTCGAGTGTTTTATTTTTTATTTTCTGCCAAATGAATTTTGAAGTCAAATATGGGTATTTTATTCACATTTTTCTCCTAATATCTCTTTATGTTATATAGAAAAGTAGAGGATTCAATACCGTCAAAACAACTAATTTTTGTAATTGTTAACTTATTTAATGCAACATATTATCGCTGAATTTTGCAATTGTGTACTATATATTTATTTTGTAGTGGTATGAAAGTGACCAACGTTTGTCGAAACATGTTGCTAGAAATAAATTAATAATAACAAATATGAGAATGTTAATCCTGTATAATATTGTATTCAGGTTACTGCGCTACGTCTTAGTGTCCTACCTTATATGTTTGCCAAAGCTGAACCGTCACAACTGATGGCCCATCGCGATGTTTCAAACACTGTTTATAGCACCTGCCCGTTCAGGCTTACGTGAGCAGCAACTAATGATGTCTCATCTCTTCCATTCCTTTGGGTTTGGTACTTGAAATATTAATGAGAAAAGTGGCTACAATTTTTTTTTTTACTTTTGTTCTTATTTTGGGCTTATACCTCTACGTTAATTTTTCTTCACAAAGAAATAAAAAAATTTCTTTCTTATACTAAGTAAAAGTGGACTCTTTATGGTAAAATTTTTTCTACCGGTTATTTTCATTTTTTGGTATTTATTGAACTTCAGAGCTTTGAAAAAATTTGAAAATTTTGTTCTTTGAACTACCATAGGGTTCCCCAAATAAACCGGTGAAATTTTCATGCAAACATCCGTTCTGTTACCGAAAATCTTCGATGTTACTGATTCTATTTCTATGCTCACCTATTGTTCTATAATTATGTGCAAATACTACGGAGTTTCAAGTGGAATTCTTGTCATCAGTCGAGCCTACATACCTACTAACTTGCAGCTAGCAATGCAAGATGCCGGAAGTTGAAAATCCCAAATGTAATTGCCTAAAAAGTTGGAGACATAACACGTAATGATATATTTCCTGTTAAGTTATCTGACACAAACAGAACAGTTATTCACACACTCATGTACTTGATCATAGCATTTTCTGACATCAATTTGAGGAGACATGTAACATAATTTTTCAAACTAACATTATTGATTGTATATTTTCCTCTATTACCTTTGCGTTCAATTGACGGAAAGATTGTGGTACATTCATGGGTTTCAATTGCTATGAATGAACCTATTACAAGGTTAAATAATTTTTTTCGACCAGTTATCTGTTAGGTAAAGTTGAGAAATTAGGTTTGAGTAAGGGAGAACAGGATAAGATATTTAATTAAACAATCTTTGTTTTTCTCTGTTCAGTAACGTTTCTTTATTGCTGTAGATACTGCATAACAGGTTAATCGAAAACAACGTTATTCTATTTTTCAAGGTTGCTTCCTATAGTCATAACTGTCTTCATTGCGGGCCGCAAGCACCAAGGAACTGTTATGCCAAAATGGCGTCTTAGATTGTTAGGAACTATGAAGCAGTCACACTTTACTCAGCACGTATTTGTGGGTCCAGTACTGTTGATAAACAAGGTTTTCTTTTGTGTTATGGATGATATAGGCTGACCACACCCGACTTCGAAATAGGACAGCATTCTGAACTATTATTATTTGTGCTAAGTGTATGTTCTAAGTAATTCATAAATATGGGGAATGCGGGATCCCAGGGCGCCTGCAAACCCGGTATCGCCGGAAAGTTGGCAATTCATTGGCATAATTTCTAATCCAAGTATGGCGAGGTTTGAAAACATGAGAGCAAACTTGAAGACCCATTTTAAGGAACCGGGCAGCTGCTTAGTGCCTTTCTCAAGAACGAGTTCTTGGAATACGCACGTGATTTGGTCGAAGATAGCCTATTTTCAACTTCTTGTATTTAATGAGCAAACAAGACAATGGAAGATGCTCTTTCTATCCGTTCCTGATCACGTGTGCTTGCGAAGTACAGAATTATGGAAGTTGCTGATCGAACATCTCTCAGGTCTCGCGATAATAGTTTTGCGAAAAGCGACTATTAGCTTTCTTATGTCTGCCCTCGTGGAACAACTTGGCTTCAACTGGCAGGATTTTCATGAAATTCGATGAGAGTATTTTTACAAAACCTTTCAAGAAAATTCGGGTTTCATTACAATCTGACAGGAATTACGGTTATTTTACTTGAAAGTGAATATACATTTATGATCACATCTCGCACAGTACTTCGTAGAATGAGAAATGTTTCAGACAAAATTGTAGAAAAAATCATAACAAATTTTTATTTTTAATCACTTTTTCGAACATTGAGCCGTTTATGAGATAATGTAGAAAAAAAATATTTTAGAGCCGGACAGGCTACATATGATGGAATGGCCCATGCTTATTGCAAGCCGGATACACACGGCTAGAAACACACACTCAGAATATATAATACTTATTGTTTGTCCGCTGCAGCAATGGTTGCAGGAACGAGCCTCAATGTTACGTTTAGTACATTGTCCCTTTGTTGAAACTGGTAATAGGAAAATTTCAAACTACGTGTTTGAATTAAAATGTAAGTGAAAAAAGAGTAAGTTATGTCAATCATTTAATTACATGCTTTTTGAGTGAACATTGATTTTTTTGCAATGTCCTTGCGTGTTCTAAAGAGCGTTATTAATTGTGAGGTATACAAGTTCCGAAAGCCACGCCTGGTGTCCATTCTGTGTAGTTATCTAGGAAGGGAAAGGTGGACAAGCACATACGGGATATAAGCGTGATTCATTCTTCTGTACCAAATTTAGACCGAATAATTTATTCCTCGTAATCAAATATCAGCTCTGGAAATGTGACAGAAACGCACGTATGTCTTTGGTTGGTCACCAAATTTGTCCAATCTGAATGATACCGGAAGTGGTGGGACAAATTTCCATAAAAGCACCAATACAGCAGTTCACAATAATCCATTGACGGTTGCGAATGTTGTTCCATACCTACAGGCAGCATGGTAAATTTATTTAAAATTTCTTTACACGCTGAGATTTTGTTTAACATTGGACAACAAAATGGGCACTTTACGTAACAACACACATAAGTATTTTTGATACATACAAACATTAGGTTCAGACGTATTGGACTCAAAGAAGAAACCATTTTATGCGCGATACAGTTTTGCCCTAATCCCTGGCTTTCGACATGTATGAAAAGTGAACAATAGGGATTAACACCAGAATTTCGCAACTTTGCGTACCTTTTCTAACTTCTTTCCATTTACTATAAAAATTCAGAATAATTTCATTGATTCCAACTGAATACTTACAGGATTCGCTAATAGAATTCATCCCGTTGTGTGAAAATCTTTCAGTTTGTTATAAATAACAGAAAATTCCCTACAATAATTATAGTTGTGTTGACGGAAATTTCTATTGTTAATTATAATAAACTTAATTACATGGTTCGGTTTTTCTTCATAAGAAATTATTTATTTCTCCATTAATACTCTTTTGCAACATGGAGCCTGGAGCTACAAGCTGTTGACAATTTTAGTGTTTTGCAATAGCTGTCAGACCAAGTTTAGACGGTGGGTGGTTAATTCCATAGTAAACAAACTGCGACGTAACGATGACTGTCATTCGTTTTATCTCATGCAAGTTTATTGTATAGATTGTTCTCTTTCCCTTGTCATGCCTGAAAACTTCAACTGCTTTGTTCAGGTGTGATGTCTCACTCTAAGATGTATAAACTGTTCACAATATAAGCTAGTTAAGTATTTAGAAGTGTTTTTAATTCATCACGAACCTCAGCCTCCCGAAGTACCTTATGTTCCTTCCATGCTGTTAACTAACCCATAATCCATGCAGGGTTTCCTAATACACGGCCTGGTAGTAATAAAGTATTTGTCCCAGTTACTTCCTGCTGTCCGACTAGACTGTGATATTACAAAATTTTCCAGTGAATCCTTGGCAGTGCCAAATTACTTCTAAATCTAAATGTTAAGTAATGTGTACAAATAAATTATGTACTTTGATTTTAAAGATTATGTTTAAGATAGAGGATTTCCGCTGGAATTCAGATTTGTCTACTTCTAGATTAACCCTTTAAAAACTAAACGTAATCTGCTCTATATGTAAGGAATCAGTCCGTACCGCGCTGTAAACACTTTCCACCACGGTTACAAAAACCAATCAGTTAACGATGTATACAGCAAAAGCCGCTGTCTGTTCTGAGATCCGTATAAAACATTCAAAGCGAGCACCATGTAGAATTTTTTAATATTAAACCTGGTGGTACTTAAAGAACCCACTAGGCTGTAAGAGGTTAAAAATAGGGCTACCATTTAACCATCTCAAGAAAAGAGTACATTTTCTACTGATCAACCATGAAAAGGAGAATATATTTACGAAAAGGATTTTAGAAAATGGACATATAAACACTCAAAATTATACTAAATAAAATTTTCACAGCATTTCCCTGCACATAGCTCTTTACATTTCATGGATAGGTAATTCAGAGGCAAACGTCCTGTAAACATGTATTTCACTCAGTTCAAAGTGTTCAAAATTTCTGCGTCGCAGTTTTCCTATACATTCCAAGTTCAATTGCGGAAATAGTATTTTCTTTTTTGACGGGGATAATGCTAACAAATTGTAAAATTGTGTATAAAAAACATTAGATTCATTGCGTTTCCAGCACCATTAAACTATGCAAAGTCTTTACGAAATAACATTCTGAAACCTCGGATATTTCCACAAATTAAAAAAAAATCCCATTGAGAAAATTTTTATTGGACATATCCGGCGGAAAGAAGAGGTATGGGAATGCTCACTGAAATCTAACTTTCAAAACACACAGTTCTTTGGAGACGGCCTTGTCTTCGACTCAACATAAAAGGAGGAATATTAGTTATGGATTAAACAGCTGAAGCTTATCATTCGGTAGGTACAGTACAAGCCATCTGCGCGAAAGAAGATGAGCAGATCTGTTACATGTAGTACACAAACTGGAAAAATATTGCGGTTTTATCTGACAATGGAAATGCTAGCCAGCTGAACTCCATTATTGTTACATGTCTGAATAATTATGCTTGTTTATTGTTACACGCAGAAGACATTTGAGCCGTGAAACGAGACAATGTTCAAATACAATTGTACTTTCTTTTTTTAAGTATTATGTACATGGGTCCGTCCATCGTGAATCTTATTTAATAACTGTCCAACAAGATGGGACTTATTCAGTTTATTACATTTCTGCAGACAGCTCTACGTGTTTCGGGTGTTGACACCCATCATCAGGAGCTCGTACAGCTGTAATTGCAGCTTCTGGTATTGATTAACTGCAATGAGTAAAATACGTTGCTATTAATACTAATATATTATTTAAAATTCTAGGTTGGTCAAATTGAATGTTACTAGCCTTGACGAATATGATATATAAAATAGTGGTTGATGGTTTAAAGCAGTATTTTTAAAATATGTACAAAAAATATATGTACATAATTTAGATTACGTTGGAGTTGTATCGGAAAATACAATAAACAAAATCACTTAATGCTATTGTGTGTATACCTGATTTAGTTATTAGAAAATACTTCGGGATTAACACTATTGAGATCAAACACCCAAACATGTAGAGCTGCCTACAGAAATGTAATAAACTTAATAAGTCGCATCTTGTTGGACAATTATTAAATACGATTACACTTCTCTGTTCAAGAAGTTTCCCTGACCTTTTATTAACAATTACATGAATGAAAATAGTTACGTCTTTTGGAGTTCTGGAACTTGTGTAAATAAAATACAGAATTAAAAACCCCTATCACAATTAAACTGTATTGAAAGTATGATCTTACACTGTAAGTTTATGCTCGTATGTTATATAAAGTTCTTAAGATTTTCATCAAGTTCATAGTATTTTCATCATAATCTGTATTGTTTAGCAAGTGTTAAAGTAATGTTCGTATGTTTTAACTCAAATAGTCTGGTTAACTCTTATTCCCATTATGAATGCATTATAGCCCATAATCACCAAACAGCCTCTTTGCTTCACACCGCTGCTTGCAGTGACGTAAGTACTCGTGACGCGAGGGGAGCTATTTATCTTGTGAATCAGACTTGGAGCCGTCCGTCCCCGGGCAGTTAGCGGCACGACGCCCCGGGGACATATACCGCCTCGTTCTTTCTATTTGTCTTGCTCCAGGAACTCGATCTGATAGGATGGACACTTTATGCAGAGGGATGGGTTATTGTTTCATTTCAAAACCACAACTCACAGCAACAAACAAGAGAGGCCTCGGATTCCAAATGTGTGGCTGGGGATTTAAGAAGCCCATGAAAGTATTAAAAAAAATCGAATTATAGTACATTCTGAAACTTTGGTAATTGTTTGAATTTGTTTATACGACTCGAGGTTTCCAAGGCCGTGAACGCTTATACTTTATCCATCTTGGTTCGTGGTTCAATGTTGTGTTAAGTGGTGTAAAGACGCCTTTCGTTGCACAACCGTGTAGTGCGGTGCTACATTGTGTTATAGCCTTATGGTGTGCCAGTACATGTTATGACTCAAAACAGGAGTGAAGCTGTAAAACATTAGGTTGGCTTTTGATCGTGTTGAGAAGAGGGAGGTAAGACTGAAGGAAATGTCGTTGAGAGGAATGTTAAGTACCGAATGGGGAGTTGTGTGACGTAGATCTAAGAAGCATGTATAATTATTGTCGCAATGTCAGTTGAAGTAGTGACAAGGACTTTTTAGTTGCTCTTGTAAAACTGCGAATGCGACTATTAACTTCGGCATGTCTGTCCGCATGAAAAAATTCGCCTCCCACTGGAGGATTTTCATTAAATTTGATACTGGAGTATTTTTTCGAAGATTTATCGAGAAAATTCAAGTGTCATTAAGTTCGGACACGAATAACGGGTATTTTACATCAAGACCAATATAACCTTTTACTTATTTCGTCGAATTATCCTTAAAATGAGCCTTTTTCCAGTCGAGAGGTCTAGAGAAAATCAAAACACATTTTGTTTTCGGTGACATTTTTTCGAAAATCGTGCCGTTTATAAGATAAAGTGGGAATTCTGAGGTGTGCCATCCCCGTTGTGTTTAAACTATATGGTGAGGTAAATTCAGTCAAAAACACAACTATAAATATATGGCTAAATGATGGTGTTTATTAGCAATAAAAAACTACATGTTTCGGCCTATAGCGGCCATCTATAGGTTTGGAAACGTTCTCGCTAAAACAGTTTTATACAATAAATAAATTATATAAAACTCTTTTAACAAGAAAGCTGTCAAAACCTGAAGATGGCCGCTATAGGCCGGAACATGTAGTTTTTTCAATTGTTAATAAACACCATAATTAAGCCATATTTTATAGTTGTGTTTTTGACTGAATTTACCTCACCATGTAAAGTGGGAAAATATTACACAGCCTGTAAGGTCACAGATGGCAATATTACGTACGCGCATTGCATGCTGGATGCCTGAGGCCACACACACTCACAGGGTGTAAAACTTATTGCTTTTTCCACTGTAGCAATGGTTGCCGGAAAGCACCTCCATATTAAGTTTTAGTACATTTCCTGTCTTTTTGCAACTGGGAATAGGAACATTTCAAACCACATGTTTGCAGCAAAATGTAAGTTATGTAATCATTGAATTACATGCTTTTTGCGTGAACGTTGATGTATTTAGATCGTTCAGGCAAAGATTTAAAACCGATTAGGCTGGAAAAAAGTTAACGTGAAAATTCGTTGCGTCTACTGTCCTGTAGACAAACTCCAAACATTTGGTTTACTAACTAATGTCATGTGTGTGTCCTAAACATATAGTGAAAGTAAAGTGAAATGCCAACTTGATGCAACTGGGTAATTTTATTGGTGTATTCTTAGCTCGACATGTTTCGGGTACATACCCCCATCATCAGGAACATTGGATGTTGAGTTGCAGCATATGGTTTTCTGCACCGAGTTTTTGGAAGGGCGGTGGTCTTGAGAGCCGCTGCATGGGTCGTGTGTACGGTGCGGATGGTGCCGTGTACCATCCGCACCGTACACACGACCCACGCAGCTGCTATCAACACCACCACCCTTCCAAAAACTCGGTGCAGAAAATGATATGCTGCAACTCAACATCTAATGTTCCTGATGATGGGCGTATATACCCGAAACATGTCGAGCTAAGAATACACCAATAAAATTACCCAGTTTCATCAAGTTGGCATTCCACTTCATTTCAAGAGGAAGATGCACGTTCAAACAACCCTCAATATAGAGAAAGTTTTCGCGTCCACCAGAACTGCAGTTTGTTTTATTTGTTCATCTGGGACACAGTTTTCACAGTAGAGACGAGAATTTCTACACAGAATTTGGAACACTGCTGTTCCCACACAACATAAATATCATTCAGTTAAGATATAGTGCCGTGTACTTGTTAGGTTCACAAAATAATGATCAGTTTTACGTTACTGCTCCTGTCATGAAAATTTGGGAGACTGTAAATATGCTTGCGAGCAGCGGCCTTTAAAACTGCATTACGATACGTGAAGTGCGCCTTGTATTGTGCAATCTAGTGCGATAGTAAATAGTTTAAAATGAAAGTCGTCACTGAGGGTCTTTATTAAATATTGTCACTTCAAGTTAGTTTGCACTCTCACGGTAAAGCGCTGCAAGTGAGAAGCAAATGAACGGAAGTTACATTTGCGAAAGTAGTAACAGTAAATTAGTCCAGGAATTTTTCGTTAAAATTTTGTTTTAAAACAAGTATAAGTATTCCTATAAAAAGAATTTAGTGTATTATATCTTCAGTCGAACATAACTATATATCACTCAGCAGTACAGTAGGGATACAACTACATGTTTCGGCCCTATATGTGGGCCATCTTTAGGTTGTGATCTAACTTTTCAGGGGCCGCTATACAAGATGTGTGGAGTGTTTTTTGGGTACTGTGGGGTTGGCTTGGGAGAGGGGAGGGGGCGAGATCTCGTTGTTTCAATAGGGGGTACCATGACCTGGGGTATTACAAGTGGATTATCATTAATTTTCTATGTACGCGTGTCAAAGTGGGTTTCTATTCTTATGCTAAGGATATGTTACTATTAGTAGCCTTAGTAACTATTTAAAACTAGCATGCTATAATATTAAAGTTCTTAAATTTCTAGCATAATGTCGTAGTATCACTCCGTGTCAGGTAATGTTTTGCGTGCTCTTCGCATCAACAAGCTTGTTTCTATGTCTAAGCAGTGTTTTTGGGCAGCGTTTTCACTTAGCTGAAGTGGAGTTTTTCCCTCTGGCAGTGGCCCCCCGTTCGCGTAGTTTGGCAGACTTCGTGGCGTGGATGGGTGCCAGTCCTGATGTTCATCTATATTCTATCGCCTCATTATATCATATTTGAACAAACACAACGGGGATGACGCACCTCAAAATTAGGTATTCCTGCCTGACATATAAAACTGGAATATCAAGTAATGAAACATCCCTGTATTTTATAAGAATGCATATCTTGGTCTGTGACCCTGAAGAAAGAATAGGGTTTAAAAATATTGGGGCAATGTTTGGTCTTGTTAGAAAGTAGGCTGTAGAAAATTCCCTAATGAAACGTTTCATCAAATTTTACTATTGTGATCATGTCAGATAATCGTTAATCGGATGAAGATATTTAAGCAGACTTTAAAGGATTAAGATGGAAGCGTGCGGACAAAATTCATTTGTCATCCTGATTTGGCCGTTAAAAGTTTCTGTGAATATGATAATAAAGCTTCGGAGTTCAAATGAATTCTGAAGTGTGCCATCCCCGTTGAGTGCTTAAACTATATGGTGAGGTAAATTCAGTCAAAAACACAACTATAAATATATGGCTAAATGATGGTGTTTATTAGCAATGGAAAAACTACATGTTTTGGCCTATAGCGGCCATCTTCAGGTTTTGACAACTTTCTTGCTAAAAGAGTTTTATATAATATGCCTAAACCGCGTGGTGATGTTGAGCCCTCATCATCATTTTACGTGCTTTTGTTAAGCTAAATTTGGTGGGATGTCTATTGGGTCAATGAATTTGTATGTAGCTGGGTGTGGATCTTTCCGGTTGGGTAGGTATAGGGTTAGGAGGAAACTGTGATTGCATATGTGGTATCTTATATGCTTCTGTGTTGGGAAGGGTGGGGGGGAGGGGTTTGTGGGATAGCCATATATTTATAGTTGTGTTTTTGACTGAATTTACCTCACCATATAGTTCAAATGAATATTGTCTTCTCGAAAAGGACACTGTATTTAAAAACTTATTGCTATGCCCACGAATTCCTAATGTATGGGAAAAACTGGGGACGTACGAGCTGCGTCCCAAGGTGTCTGCTTCATGTGTATCTCCTGCATCATGCTAAGTCTTCGACATTTTCGAAGCAAGCTGCAAAAGTGTATAGGTTTTCTTAAACTGTTATTGTGGCAAAAACCTTAACCCGTAAATTGATTTCTTGTTGCAACCATTCTGTGTTCTTTGATACGGAATACTGTTGGCTTCTTCTTGCATCAATCCATGTTTTCAAAAACTCACTACAAACTCGAGATAAATCTTGAAGAATTCCCCGTAATTCTTATAATAAAACAAACTAATTTCTCAATTTATTTTAAGAATAGAACTCTACATGTATCGGACAGTTCTCTGTCCATCATCAGGAGTCTAGTACTGTACACACTGCAATAGGTATATGTTATACAGTTTAGGCTGACTGCTTGCTAATGGGATCAAGATGGACAGAAACTGTCCGAAATGTGTAGAGTTCTTTCCTAAAATAAATTTGAGAAATTATTTCATCTCGTTGGTTTTATTATAAGAATATGTCACGGTGCGCGGTCCTCTGAATGTCAAATCCCTTCAGGTTCGAAATGAAATGTAAAATAATAAACATTTATATTAACAGTACTGAGAATAAAAAACTGGCGGGATAAGTAACAGTCTAATTCGTATAAAATACACGTGAGTTTATTATAAAACATGTAACAATAAATATATATATATATATATGGGTATATACAGCATACACTTATAAGCACAACTAACATAAGGTGAAAGACGGGTTAGGGCCCCACACCTTACGCACTGTTTATTAAAAGCGACCTGCAGGGAAAATTCGCTCTACCAACTTAAATTATATCCTGCCCATAATTTGCAGGCATAATCCAAAGAAGAAACGTTATAAAAGTCTACGCTACATCAGAACATGCCGCACAAATTAAAGTAACCAAAATCAAAGGCGAATTTTAAAAAGAAACCTTAATACAATACAAGAAGAGCTAAATCTAATAAAAGCTTTATATATTTTTTTAATTATTTATCTCTTATGCCAGTATAGAGTATACTCCATGTTTTAGCATTATAAAATAGTGGCTGTAAACAAGAGGTCCCTTTAGAAATATAATATTTTGGTATTGACATGTCTGAGGAAGGCCAAAGTACAAGTCGAAACATGTAGCACAATGTAGGGGCAAAAATTGGAATTCGTGCAAACCTGTATTGTGTTAGATTGAATAAGTGTATTTTATTAACCACTACCAGAGTTTGTGTACAAAGTAGGCCCAACTTTCCAAACAGCTGCTACTAACAACGCTCTGTTTGTTTTCTGTACTGGAAAAAATGCATCCAAATTGTTTTACAACTTATACCTTCGTTGCCCTGGTAACTCTATTTGCCCCTCAACTAAACTTCTAAGTATTATGTGGAAGTCGAAATTTTGAGTTTTGGCCAGCCCTCGCTTAATTTGACCCAATGTGCAGCGCTGCAGACAGGCGTGGAATCAAGTTACACTCAGCAGTCTGGTACACAATTATTACATCTGAAGAGTGATCTGGGACGCATCTAGTAAAACTACTAGGCCTTCTTTTACCTACCTTTTTTTCTTCTTCTGTAAACAGTACATCAGTACTTTCAGCAATGGGACTTCTACTAGGTAAAGCAGAGTGTTCTTATAATAAAACCAACTAGATGCACTAAAACACTTTATTATCCTACAGATGTACAAATATATAATTCGCAGATACAATTAGAATTTTTATAAAGTATTGAAAAATATTAGAAATTGCTCCAATATGTTTCGGATCACAAGGGATCCATCATCAAGGAGCTTTATGCAGTGCTTGGCTAAAATTACAGTAATGGTTGTATCGCGTCCGTTGACTTAGACGTAATCAGTGTTTTGGCAGCACATTTGCAGTAATTAGATAAATTAAACATGAAGACAGATGCACTAATTTCTCGAATTTATTTTTGGAATAAAACTCTACAGGTATGCTGACAGCTTGATCGCAAGCTGTCAGCATACCTCTTATGACGTATACCGTTGCTGTGTGTACAGTGAAAAACTCCTGATGATGGACAGAGGAACTCTCCGAAACATGTAGAGTTTTATTCCAAAAATAAATTTGAGAAATTAGTGCATCTAGTTGGTTTTATTATAAGAATTTTTCACGATCACCTGAACGTCAAATTAAAGCAGTGTGGTTTGTAGACTGGTGAAAATATTTTTAAGTAATATATTATTCTAAACATGATCAGATTGTATATTAATTCGCGGATCTAAATAGTTGATGGCGACGATCTATGAAAAGTGGATCCCTGTCACCATGGCATTTTGCGTATTCAGGTTGCGGTTTCAGGGTAACTTAAAACAAAGTGCAGATTGGATTTAGTCGGCGTAGAGGAATTTACATAGAAAAGGGTGGGACTGAATGAGCGGAAGAAATATTTTTTCTATGGAACGGGAAATTAAAATAATCAACTGGAAGAGAGACTTTTGTATATAATAAAATAAAATCAACACACAAGTCAGTACATTCAATATAATTGTTCTCTTTGTTTAGTGATATGAGGTCCACTGTTGATTAAATTCCTGCACCAATGATCCAAGCAAGAGATGGGACATTTCTTTCTGAAATCCACGAACTTATTAATTCTACTTAGAATAAAGCAGAACTGTTTAAGCAGTTGAATGGGCCAGTCATTGTACAAAAAAAAAAAAAAAAAAAGAAAAGATTCAGTAAGAAGGGCATTGGGCAAAAAAAAAAAAAAAAATAAGGGGGGGGGAGGGGGGGA
>Ga0123355_10004114_pt1 | contig 21083 bp, 25 predicted proteins | sample TergutEmb28metaG_3_FD_89872 | JGI IMG/M metagenome (GOLD analysis project Ga0123355, IMG submission 89872) | Embiratermes neotenicus P1 segment gut microbial communities from Petit-Saut dam, French Guiana - Emb289 P1 | ecosystem: Host-associated > Arthropoda: Insects > Digestive system > Gut ...
ATTGCGTAGCCTATCCTGTACAGTGCGCTACCATACCAAAGCAGCCTAGTTAATCCCAAGCTGCGCCTTAAGTGCGGCCATTTCGTCACATACAGATGAGTCTATGTTTACGCCACGATATTTTTCTTCTAGCGCAAGGGCTTCGTCCAGCGGTTGGGAGTTAAGCTCTGCTTTGGCGTTGGCCATATCCAGTTGGCGGTTTACTTTGTCTTCCATGCGTTGGAAAGCGTTCATGGCACCTTCTGAGCGGGCGGCACCTGTGGTTTGGTTTACACGCTCTTGGGTTTTTGCCACTGCGGCCTTGGCTTTGATTGTTTGGCGGCGTGCGTTAAGCGCGTTTATGTCTTTGACAAGTTTGTCGTGCATTTGGCGCATTTTTACCGCGTTTTCGTGAGCTAGGGCTGCGGATGTTTGAAGGCCTGCGCCTACGTTTTCAAGCTCTTGCTTCTTTGTTAGGAAGACACGGGCGTCTTCTTCGTTGCCTGCTACTAATGCTCTTTTTGCAAGATCTGTGAATTTGGCAACTTCTTTGTTGTTTTCCTCTACCAGGCGCTTTGTGCGGCTTTCTTCTGCCATTACGCCTGCGGTTTCGGTTTTTACTGATGCCAGGTCTTTGGTCATGTTTCTAAGGTATTGGTCTACCATTTTGCCTGGGTCTTCGGCTCTGTCCAATAGTGAGTTGATATTGGATGATACGATGTCTTTGAAACGTCCTAACATGCTCATAACTTTCTACCTCCTATGGGTTTATTATTGGTTTGTAGGGTTATTTGGATCATTGAAGCTGTTTGGTTCAAAACTGCTTGAATCCTGGGATGGTGCTGTGTCCTGCTGTGCAAGTTGGCTTGCTGCGTCTGAGGGGTTGCCTATGGTTTCTAGGGGTTGGTTTAAGACGCGCTCTAGTTGTTCGGCTTCGGCGTTCTTTTGCTCTTGCTTGCGTTGCCACCATCTGAATAGTAGGAATACAAGCATTAGTACACCGGCTACTATTATTACGGTTTGCCAGATTGCGCGGTTATCTGGTGGCTCTGGTGGGACGTACATTATGCGCTGGGCGGTTGAGTCGAAGGTGCGGCTAAAAAATTCTTCTGTGCTGATGTCCATGTAGTAGTAGCGGGTGGCGAAGTCCATTAGGATATCTTGGGCTTCTTGGTCGATTACAGAGCGGGCTTGGTTGCCGGGGACAACGAACATTGCGTAGTTGCCTGCATCGTTTTCGAAGAAGAGGAATAGCATGTGGGCCTCGTCGCCGAAAAGGTCGTCGTAGGCTAGGCGTGCGTAGTCGCCAATTTGGGCAACGCTTGGTGTCTGGGTGCCATCGATTTCACCGATTATATATAGGTGAGGGCGTACACCGGTTGCCTGGTGGAAGTTTCTCATGCCTACTGCAAGGGCGGATTGGTTGCCTATCCAGCCTAGGTGGTCTGTAAATAGTGGGCCTGTTTCCAAGGCTTGGCCTGGAGGTAGTGCTTCCCGGATAATGGTTGATGGGATTACGCCTGGGAATGGGTCTGCTTGGCCTTGGTCAGCCCAGTTTTGTGGGGTTGCCAGGTTGCCCATACGGCCAATTATTGCGAATACGAAAATAAGCACAACGATTACAAGTAGGATAGTCGTGCAGCCGCTGCCGCCGCAACCACCGCCTCGGCGTCTGCCCATACCTGGGCCCATTCCCATACCGGGGCCCATGCCACCCATTGGCATACGGCGTCTGCGTCCCCAGCCGCCGCCCCAGCCCATACCGCCCATGCCCCAGCCGCGACGTCTTCTGCCGCCGCCGGCCATCATGCCAAGGCCTGCGCCTACTGCAACACCTGTGCCGAAACCGGGGCCTCTTGCGGGCGCGCGACCTACAGGTGCTCGACCAACCGGGGCACGGCCTCCGCCTAGTCCGCCACCAAGGCCGCCCAAACCGCCTGCGCGCCCGGCACCTGGGGTTGGGATTGCGCCACGGCCTGCCCGGCCTGCGCTGCCTAGGCTTCCGCCGCTTAGGCCTCTTCCGCTGCCACCACGACTTAGGCCCCCGCCGCCTATGCGTCCGCCGCCGCCTCTGAGGCCTCCGCCTCCTCGTCTACCCATATTAACCAACACCTTTCTTGAAATTATCGTCTAAAAATTGTCACAGTAATTATATACGGAAATCTGACAAAATCTCTTGCCTTATGTTTCTTAGTATACCACAGCATTTGCAGTAAATACTGAAATTGAAGCAAATTTTTTTGCTGTACTCCGTTCCGTAGTTATAGCAACTTACGAAAAACGGTGGTATATCTCATACAGAGGGGGTGAAAATATGAGTCGATTCGCTAGTGGCCTTCTTGGCGGTATTGCCGTTGGCCTTATTATTGGCGCAGGTGCTATGACCGACGAGGGTGATCGTCGTCGCATGAAGCGTGAGAGCCGTCGTGCGCTACGCAAGGCTGGGCATTTTATTGATGATATAAAATCTAATTTCTAACTCTACATTTTAGAGATATGTGTTGAAACTAGATTATAGCAGCTTATTGTAAATAATTAGGCGTACTATACCGGCAATGTTGGTATTAGTGCGCCTAAGATGTATTGTCTACATGAGGTGTGCCGGGATGTCCATGCCCTCGTATAGCAATCTATGAACTTCAACTAGCCCTTCATGCTTATGCACGATATAGAAAGCTACATAGTCCTCAATTGTTATCTTGCGAAATATTGGAAAATGGTCATAAACAGGATACATCTCTGGCATATTAGTTAAGCCTTTGAGGGCTTTTTCTAGTTTGAGAAAAATCCGCTCGGCTTTTTCCGGGTAGTCACTTAGGATTTCAGCTATATTTGATATGTCGGCATAGAAAGTAGATATATACTCGAGCCTATACATCGTAATTGAATTTCTCTCTGATTGGCGCAAAGATTTCGTCGTGGGTGTAGCGTTTGGAGTTAGGGTCGGCGGCGGCTGTTAATGATTCTTCCAGTTTTGCTCTTGTTGTTATGTCATAGCTATTGCCTACTAGCGCGAAAGGGACTCTTTTTTCTCTTACTAGGGCTTTTAGACATGCGTTAAAAAGCGTGGTTATATTGATTCCTATTTCGTCTAAAATGGTGTCGGCCTGTGCTTTTGTATTTTCATCAACGCGTACTGTAATAGTCTTGGTTGACATAGGTCACTTCCTTTTTGCACAGCATTATATGTGCAATGCTTTACAGATGCAATATTTATGTGAGTTTACTCGGAATTTATTCAAACCCAATCATAACAGAATCGCAAATAGGCTTGTAGCCGATTTTTTGGTAGATGCTGTTTGACGTTGGGTTGGCAAGGTCTGTGTAGAGTACGCATTTTTTGAAGCCGCGGTCTAGGCCTATTTGGCTTACCGCGGCTACACAGGCCGTGGCATAGCCTTTTTTGCGAAAGTAGGGTGGGGTGTATACATAGCCTATTACGCAGACATTCTCCAAGTCGCGGCTGATTTTTGCCATGGTTACCGGTATGCCCTTATCTTCCATTATATACAGGCGACCTGTGCGGATATGATAGCGGTATTGCTCTAGATTTTCGCTTATTTCTATTGGCTTAGCTTGGCCGTCCACAGTGGAAGAGAAGAAGCCCGCGTCCCAGTAGGGTACAAAGGCAAGGTCTCTTTCTGTGGCTAGGCGAAGGGGGGCTGTTGGGATTTGAGGGTTTACTTCTGTTAGTTCGTATATTCGCTGTGCCATTGTTACTTTATAGCTGGTGGCGTATAGCTGTGCGAATAGCTCGGCTAGGGATTTCTCGGCCATTACGCCGGGGGTGGATATGTTGTTTTGTGCCATGTTATTGCATAGGCAGCGCAAGGCCTCTGGGTTGTTTTGGTTATCGGTGGCGTATAGGGTTATGTTATGGGGCGGGGTCATTATTGCTACTAGCTTGATGCCTGTTTCATCGGATACTGTGGCCATGTACCAGTTTGCCGGGTCGCGCCAGCCTTCTTTGTCTTTGCCTTCTACGCCGATTATTATATTACCTAGGGGGATTACGTTTTGTGCCTCGTGGCGCATTAGTAGGTTGCTTACGTCGGTGTGGAAGGCGTTTACGTTGGTGTATTGGTTGTATTGCATGGTATGACCTCCTATACTTTGTACCGCAGTTAGAGGTTTCAGCACTTTCGCTACGCGAAAGCCGCACTTCGGGCGTCCAGCCTTCTTGCTGGCGCACGTTGCCCTGCCGAAAATATGCAACGCTTCAAGCATTTTTCGGCAGGGCTTACTACCTCTTACGAGGAACGATAGTACCGTAAGCGGCTGGTACCAAATCATCCACTTCGGTATGGTTTTGATGTGTTACTTTTACGGTTTTGGTCAAAATGACATCGGTAGTGTTGAAAGGTTTGTCAGAAATGACATCGGTGGTATTGAAAGGTTTTACCAAAATGACATCCCCCGGGTTAAAGGTTGTCCAAAGTATCTAAACCCCGGGGAAAGGGTGTTCCAAAGTATCAAAACATCTTACTGCGGTACGGGTTAATAGGCTGCGACCGTTCCTCGTAAGAGGTTGTATGCCTTGCAGAAAAATGCTTGGTGCGTTGCATATTTTCTGCAAGGCAACGTGCACCAGCAAGAAGGCTGGACACCCGAAGGGTGGCTTTTGCGTAGCAAAAGTGCTGAAACCTCTAACTGCGGTACGGGCTAGAAGTCCTCCCGGAACACAGGCATCAGCGACACGCTATAGTCAAACTTCCGCTCGTCGAAGCGGTACATTTTCTCAAGAATCGGCCCGCAGGAGTTTGAGCCTATTCCGGTGTTTTTGTAGTCCAGATGCACCAGCGTTGTATCCAGCTTTGTCAGCTCGTATGGGTGCTGGGCTTTGTCCATGTCGTGGGCGGTGTAGTTGGCAACGCTTAGACTAAAGGGTGCGCTGCCGTATTGGGCCAGTATGCCACGGCCTTGCTGGTTGGTTATCCAGGCATAGTCTACGCCGTAGCGCGCGCCGCTTTCTTGTGGGTATTCGTGGACTTCGTTCATTTTGCATACTGTGGTATCGAAAAGGCCTTTGTACGCGGCAGATTTTTTATCTACATATGAGTCCGTTGGGCCGTATCCCAGGTAGGTTACTTTGCTTGTGCCTTCGGGCATTTCTAGCCTTAGGCCAAAGCGGGGTAGGAATACTTGGGATTTGTCGGTGTTATGCCAGCCCCAGGTGTTAACGCGCTCTGCTACTTCTACGGATGTTGCGAAGTTTAGCTTGCCGTCTGGGGTTATGGTCCAGGTGGAGTTGCCTTTTAGTATCGGGGCGTGTGAGTAGCCGCTAAGGGAGTAGTTTACCGCGATTACTACTTTGTCTGGGGTGGATTCTTTTAGAGTGGCGTCGTAGGTGCGCTGGGTTGCGTTGGGTATGCCCCAGTCGTACCATAGCATCTTGATTTGTGAGTCGTTGTCTGTTGGAGCACGCCAGATATCCAGGGCTATTGGGGATGCGATAATGTCTGCGCCGCCTAGCTTAAGCTCTGTGAAAGTGCCTAGTAGTTTGTCAAAGGAGTATTCGAAATCTAGGCCGGTGATTTTGATTGTTACGTCGTTTTCTTGGACTTGCAGTGGCGCGCTTACTGCCGGTGGTGTTGCTATTTGTGGATTTGTTACTGGTTGGGTATTTAGTAATAGCTGGCGGTGTACGATTTCTTGGCCGGGCTCTGCCCAGTTTGCGAACTTGGTGTTATAGCGGAAAGATAGATTTAGATAATCCGGCTTTTCGTCTATGCAGGCGCATGATATTGGGGCGGTTAGGTCGTGGAATTCGCATTTGCCTACTTGTTTGCCGTTTTTGTATGCGGTCATAACGAGGTATACATGGGAAAGGTCTATGAAGTCGTATAGGTTTTGGATTTCTACCTTGCCGTCTTTAAGCACCGCGTTTATTGGCGCGTAGACGTTTTTCGCCTCTAGTAGCTGGGTTTTTGGTTGCTGGTCTGGGGTTACTAGGCCGTCTAGGCAGAAGTTGCCGTCGTGGGGTTTTTCGCCGAAGTCGCCGCCGTATGCCCAGAACTCTACGCAGTCCATTGCTTCCCATTCTTCTTGTACTAGGCCTAGGTTTGTTAGGGCTTCTTTGTATCTTAGGGCTGGGACGGTGTACATGGTGCCGTCTATATCTGTGAAGCGTTTTGCGCGGAGGCCGTGGTTCCACCATTCCCAGATACACGCGCCTATTATCTTGGGATATTTGTTAATTATATCCCAGTAATCTTGCAGGTCGCCGGGGCCGTTGCCCATTGCGTGAGAGTATTCGCATAGGATAAGTGGCTTGGTTTTTTCGGGGTTGTCGGCATATTCTTGCATCCAGGCTAGAGATGGGTACATGCGGCTAATCATGTCTAGTGGGTCGTAGGCTGTTGGGTCGTTAGTTTGTTTATGGTGTGCGCCTTCGTAGTGGACTGGGCGGGCTGGGTCGCGCTGTTTTGCGTATTCTGCCATGCGCTGGTGATGGGGGCCGTAGCCGGACTCGTTGCCCAGTGACCACATTACTATTGATGGGTTGTTTTTGTCACGCTCTACCATGCGCTTCATACGGTCTATGTGGCAGGCTTCCCAGGCTGGGTCTGTTGCTAGGAAGTCCCACTGGCCTATGCGCTGCATACCGTGGGTTTCCATGTCGCATTCGTCCATTACATATAGGCCATAGTAGTTGCATAGTAGGTAGAATCTTGGGTCGTTGGGATAGTGGGAGGTGCGTACTGTGTTTACATTGTGACGCTTCATTATGAGTAAATCGTCTTCCATCCAGGAAAGGGGTACGGCTTGGCCGAAGTCTGGGTGGAAGTCGTGACGGTTTACGCCTTTTAGCTTGACTGGTGTGCCGTTTACGGCAAACGCGCCATCTGGTTGGAAACCGGCTGTGCGGATGCCTGTATCAAAGACTAAGGCTTCGTCACCTGCTTCTATTATTACTTTGTAGAGATATGGTGTTTCTGCTGTCCATAGTTTTGGGTTTTGGACTTGGAATGCGGTGGTGGCGTTGCCGTTTGCGTCTAATGTTACGGTGGCACTTTCTATTTCGCGGCCGCACTTGGTTGTTAGGCGGGCGGTTGCGGCGAGTCCTGGTGTGCCTGTGAGTTCGCAGCTTACTGTTGCTGACTCTTGGATATTGTCATCGGTTGTTTTGATGAAGATGTCTTTTACATGGGCTTTGTCACGGGCGAGCATGTAAACATCCCGGTAGATGCCGGAAAAACGCCAGCAGTCTTGGTCTTCGAGGTAGGTGCCCTCCGAGAATTTCATTACAAGCACCGCTATCCGGTTAACACCTGGTTTGGTGTGGGCGGTTACGTTAAATTCTGCCGGTAGGCGGCTGGTTTTTGAGAAGCCTACAAACTCGCCGTTTACCCATAGGTAGAAACAGGAGTTTACGCCTTCGAAGTTTATGAACCGCTCTTTGTCTGCCCAGCTTGCGGGGTAGGTGATATCACGGCAGTACAGGCCTACCGGGTTTTCCAGTGGTACATATGGCGGGTCTGCTGGTATTGGATATAGCACGTTGCAGTATTGATTGATGTCATAGCCCTCTGTTTGCCAGCAGGCGGGGACGTTGATTGTGTCGAAATAGGTTGTGTCGTAGTCCTTTGCAAAGAACTCCTCGTCTACGCTTTGGGGGCTTGGGTGGTACTGGAACTTCCAGCCGCCGTTTAGGGACTGATAGCGGGGGGATTTGTTGCGCTGTAGATTTACCGGGCGGTCGCCTTCCGGTACTGCGCCTTTTTTGAATGGAATGTAGTAGGCGCGAGGTTCTTCTTTGTTGATGTGTGTGACCGTTGGGTCTTGGTAGTAGTTTTTCAGGTCCATGGTTTTGTCCTTTCGTGGTTTATTGCTCGAGCCTTTTCTTTTGTAAATAGTATGAAAGGGACTGTAACGGGACATGGAGTGGCTCGGCCTTCATATATTAGCATGAAAATTGCGGCGTGCTTAGTGAAATTTATATTTTATGCACAATTCATGATGGGGAGGGCGGGTTTTACACGTACTGGGCAAGGGGCTTTTGGTGCAATACTGTGATTGTTGTTATGCGCATGATATAATTGTCATGTCAGCACGTGAACAAAATATATAATGGCGGTACAAAATCACAAAGGAGTATATATATTACCGGAGGCGCAGAAGAATGAAAGCAGAATATAGCTTAAAAGATTTTAAGGGCGTTATGAAGAACCCCTTTTACGATAAACTAATCACAGAAGTTGTAGTTCCGGTTCAAAATGAAGTGTATCAAGTTTTTGCGGACATAGCAGAGCAAAACGGAGAAGAACCGGAAAAAGTTATGCGTCGTTGTTTAGCCGATTATGCAAAGAAGCTGCAAGAACATTAATAGGCTCGCTTTTCTCAAGCCCCTTAGTATAGCGAAATCAATGAGAAACAGTCCTCGGCCGAGCCGAAACGGCGAACGCTTCAATGCCGTTTTGGCGACAGACGAGACTGATTTCGAATTATTTCGCTATAACACCAAAATTATGCCATTGCTATTATCGCGAGTTCGATGAGAAGCTGCCTCGGCGGAGGCGGAGGGAGATAGTATGAGAATCACAACTATTCGCCACGGGGAAACAGATTGGAATAAAGAGCGCAGGCCTCAAGGCTCTCGCGACATAGAGTTAAACGAAACCGGGATTATGCAAGCAAATAAGTTGGCTGTAAGGTTGGCTGGCGAGCCTTGCGATATTATTTATACAAGCGACCTAATGCGTGCGAAGAAAACCGCCGAAATTATTAATACACGCCATGGTGTTGAGTTGGTTGCATCGTCATTATTGCGTGAATCAAGCTTTGGCAAGTTTGAGGGTAAAAGCATCAACGACCCAGAGACTGCCGCTGAATTTGGTAAATTTATTGACGAGCGTGCGCCTGCATATTTTGCGCAGGTGCAGGGTTATTTGAAGGAAATCATCTCTTGCGGAAAAGAGAATATATTTATTGTAGGCCATTTTGGAACGATACGCGCCATTATTTGCGGCTTGCTTCAGCTTCCTATTGAGGATAGGGGCTTGTTTGCTGTTGGTAATACGGCTATTCATGGGTTTGAGTTGCGTGATGACGGTGGGTTTGAAATGGTTTTGGAGAATGATATTGGGCATTTGGGTGTGGGATAGGTTTTGGGTAACGCTAAATATATCGTTAAACATAGAAATAGAGGAGGCAACTTTATGTATGCTGTAAAAGCAATAGGATGGTGTCAATCCAAGCCGACACAACCGGTGCCTGTAAAAGGGCATTATGAAGTTGTAATTACATTTTTGAACCGATACAAAAGGATGCTGTTAGGCCAGCCTTTGAGTTTGGCTGCATGAATGGTCAAATAAATCAGGCAGATTACCATGACTGGTTTACGCCTTTAGAAGATTTTGAGGAGTATATGTAATGAGATATTTGCTTGATACTCATGTTGCATAATGGGCACTTGATGACACTTCGAAATTATCTGATACTGCAAAGTCAATCATAGGAAATACTTCACGTAGATGGGTCGCATATTGAAATTATAGAGAGCCTGCCATTTATACACCGCGACCCTTTTGACCGTTTGATTATCTCAGTTGCCATTACCATTTGCATGATAAAGCACCACTAACAGATTGGAGCAATTACAATGAAAAAAAGAATAACCATGGTGACCTTACTGCTTGCTGCTGGTATGCTGGTACTTACAGGCTGTATACCCGGCGGAGGCGCAAACACTGCGGCAGACCCGGCAGGGTTCTTTTGGGGAATATGGCATGGGTGGATTGCGCCTATTTCGCTGATACTTTCGTTCTTTAATGACCATCATTCTATTTATGAGGTATATAATACGGGTTTTGGGTATAACTTTGGGTTTTATATTGCCGTTATTAGTGGGTTTGGCGGGCTTTCTATTATTCGTAGGAATAAGAAGTAGGGGGATTTACTAGAAAGGGGTTGAAAAAATGGCCACGGGCAAGAGTAATTGCTGTGACGATTGATGAAGAAACCAAGGTGTTAGAAAAAATTTTGGGAAGGTATTGGGCTGAATATGGCTGCTTACGTTGTGTCCAGCCATAGAGACTTGCGAGAGAAAAGCGGGTGCCCTTTGCTATGTTTCGACGCAGTATTTATCAGAGCAAGAGATTGTCACAAAGAAATGCATTGCAGATGTTGCTGTCGTATGTACATTTATAAACATATAGTGTTTTGGCAATGGAGAGTGTTATTTTGAAATTACGGTTTTGGCATATTATTTTATTCATAGTTATATCTATTCTATTTCTAATGTGCATTTGGATTTTATTACGATATGTAGATTTGAGTTCTTTTTCAACTGAAGGAGTTGGTAGAGCCAATTGGTTGGCGTTTTTAGTTGCTTACATAGGTGCGGCATCAACGCTTTTACTAGGTTATATTGCATATAAGCAAAACAAGGTGCTAGAAATACAAAATGAGAAATCATTAAAATATAACGAAAGACTATTGCAGATTGAAGAAAACAATAAAAAGCCTGTACTAACTGTGAAAAATGGTGATGCTGTTACAATCACTGACAAAGACGAGTATGTAGAAATATTTTTTACTTTGTATAATTCTGGCAATTCCCCGATCACAGAATTGCGTGTTATAAATGAGGTTAACACATTAAAAGAAAGTGTTAAAAAGAGTAAAGAATATGCACAAACAATAAAATCACATGGTGCGCATACAGTGGCAGCTGCCTCTGCTATAGCAAAATTGCTGCCTAACGCATCAAAACATGAGACTTCTGTGATATTATCAAGTATTAAAAATGTAGAAAAATTTTTACTCAATATATCTGACGTTGATGCAAATGAGATTGCAAGTGTGACTATTTACGATATATTGAATGCCCCAACAACTTACACAGGGCTTAAAAATCATTGTGCCTATTTTGTTAAAAGTTTACGCATGATTTGCGACGACCTTGAGCCCGTGTTTGACGTCATGTTGAAATTAGAGACACAATCAAATAAAATTATGAAGGAATTAGACAAGCTTGACGAGGTATACAGTAGCTTGCAAACACTTCACAGCTTTGGCAAGTTTCTCACAGAAGATTTATGCTATGTAGATGTTGCTGAACGTGTTATGCAATCAATAAAAATTCCCGTGCTACTGCGTGAGACAAAGGATGTCCAATACATGTTTTCGCAGGTCATTAATAAAGATGATGACATCATGATTGATAAAAACTCGTACGCAACTATGCATAAAGATGCTGCAACAATATACGGAGTAACTGTATGGATTGAGTTTAAAAACATACATGGAACGTGGTTTGAGGAGAAGCTAGATGTGGAAGTACATAATGGGCAAGTTAAAAGGTCAGCACTTATAGTTGAACCAATCCGAACTATAGGTGTAGGTAATAGCTGATCTTCCTTAATATTGATGCCCTCGAAAGATGTGGATGTATTAAGTAAAGGCTGTAAAATATGAGTTCCATCGAGCAGTAATTTAAGACTAAATAAAAAGGACGCTTGGAGTTAGGGCAATATTTATCCCTAGGTCTAAACGTCCTTTGCTTTACGCTAAACTTGCAACTGCTTTATGCGAATACTACGTCTATATCGTAGGTAACTACACCTGCATAGCCTTCTGAACCTCGGCTGCAAAGTCCTCTTCTTTTTTCTCAATGCCTTCGCCTTTTTCGTAGCGGACAAATCTTACTACTGAGAGCTTGCCGCCGGCTTCCTTGGCTACGCTGTCAAGATATTGGGAAACGCTCATTTCGCCGTCTTTTACATATTCCTGGTCGTTTAGGCATATTTCTTTTAGAGACTTTGTTAGGCGGCCTTCTACCATTTTTTCTGCTATGGCTTGTGGCTTGCCTTCGGCTAGGGCTTGCTGGGTTAGGATTTCTTTTTCCTTTGCCAGGTAGTCTGCGTCTACGTCGGCGCGGCTTACAAATTGGGGTGACATTGCCGCGATTTGCATACATACATTGCGTCCGGCCTCGACTACTGCGTCTGTGGCGCTTTCGGCTGCAAGTTCTAGCATAACGCCTACGCGGCCGCCGCCGTGGATATAATCTACAACAAGGCCGCTGCCTGTTACGTTGTAGCGGGTAAAGCGGCGGATACCGATGTTTTCGCCTATTGTGGCTACTTTTTGGCTTAGGGCGTCTTTTACTGTTACGCTTGAGTCTTCCAGCCATTTTTCTGCAAGCAGGTCTTCCACTGTTTCGGAAGCTGATGCCAGGGTTTGGGCTGCTACATTTTTAACGAATGCGATAAAGTCTTCGTTTTTTGCAACGAAGTCTGTTTCGCTGTTTACTTCAACCAGTGCGCCTTTTTTGCGGTCTGGGGAAAGGGCGGCCATTACAAGGCCTTCGGCGGCAATGCGGCCGGCTTTTTTTGCGGCGGCGGCAAGGCCTTTTTCACGTAAGATTTCAACTGCGCGTTTTACATCCCCGCCAGATTCGGTAAGGGCGTTTTTGCAGGCAGACATGCCTGCGCCGCTAAGTTCGCGGAGTTCTTTTACCATTGCTGCTGTAACCAAAACAAGTCCTCCTTGAGGCGTACCACAGTTAGAAGTTGTTGGCTTGCAAAAATCTGCGTGCTTGTTGCAGTTTTTGCAAGACATTACAACTTCTTACGAGGAACGCTTGCGATATATAACATTATCAATTTTTAGGTTTTTAGATTCTACTCAGCCGCCGGGGCTTCCTCAACATATTCACCCTCAGCGTACTCATCTTCATAATATTCGCCCGCGGCTTCCGCCTCAAGATGCTCGTCATCCTGCTCGCCCTGCTTGGCCTCAAGCACAGCGTCGGCAAGTTTCCCGGCAATAAGCTTAACAGCGCGAATCGCGTCGTCATTACCAGGGATAACATAGTCAACTTCATCCGGGTCGCAGTTAGTATCAACAATAGCCACAATAGGAATACCCAAATTGCGCGCTTCTTGTATAGCGATACGCTCTTTACGGGAGTCAACAATAAAAATAACATCCGGCACGCGCTTCATACCTTCAACGCCGCCAAGGTTTCTTTGCAGCTTCTCAAGCTCGTGCTCAAGCTTTGCAATTTCTTTCTTAGGAAGAAGAGCCATGCGCCCGTCTTCTTGCATACGCTTTAGCTCTTTCATGCGGCCAACGCGTAGCTGCATTGTCTTAAAGTTGGTAAGCATACCGCCTAGCCAGCGTTCATTAACAAAGTACATGCCGCAGCGTAGTGCTTCTTCTTTAATGCTTTCCTGGGCTTGCTTCTTTGTGCCGACGAATAAAATCTCGCCGCCGTCGGCGATGATTTCGCTTACCGCGCGGTAAGCCTCGTCTACTTTGCGAACGGTTTTTTGCAGGTCTATGATATAGATCCCGCCGCGTTCCGCAAAGATATACTCCTTCATTTTGGGGTTCCAGCGTCTAGTTTGGTGGCCAAAATGCACACCGGCCTCTAGTAGCTGTTTCATGGAAATTACGGCCATTAGGCACCTCCTGGTTTGTCCTCCATAGCTGCTTGGGTTTGCCGTTTGAACTTGTGTATTGCATCTGAATAAACAAGCACCGGGAACGGCTGCACGCTATGTGTGTAGTTTCCTGCTACAAATCCCGATTATAGCGGGTTGGATGGGTGTTGTCAAAATCTTTGACGTTGTCTTGGAAAAGCGGCTTTATCAGAATCATCCACGTCAGGCTATATTCTTGTCATTTGGATTAACTTGCGGCTAAATTGCAGGTGTATATCAAATTGTGAAAGCACGTTGAGGCCAACAACGCCTGTAGAGAAACTTTCATCTGGGAAGTCGTGTGCATAAACCTTTACATCTGTGATGACACAGCTTGAGCCAATGCGAAACTTGTCCACGATAATCTCTTTTACAACTGCGACGCCGCTGCCTGTTGTGATTCGCTGTTCGCGGCCACTTGATACGTCGCAACCAAGAGCCTCAAGAATAGTGGTGGAGAATCTCACCGACATAACGAACATATGACGAGTTGCCCTTATGATTCGCACTTTTCATCTCACGCAAAACGGCGTTCATGCTTTTATCATGGAACACGACTTCACCGCCGATTATGGAGTTATACTTATCCTTTTTACAGTTAATCATAAAGACCCATTGCCCATTGTAGTCGTTGCTTATTTGCTCGATTGATTTGAACATAAAACCATCCTTTCGAACCCATTCGGAACCTATAACGAGCGGCTTTGGCCAAATTGAATAAACCTACAATAGCCCACCAAGTGGCGTATATTCCATATCAAAGGCCTCGGCAACCTCTTTGCAAGTAAGGCGGCCTTGATAGCAATTAACACCAAGCATAAACCCTGGGTCATTAGCAATTGCCGCCTCAAGCCCATGGTTTGCGATTTTAAGGCCATAATCAAGGGTTGCGTTTGTCAAAGCCGAAGTGCTTGTTTGGCTAACAGCTCCTGGCATATTGGCCACACAGTAGTGGACAATGTTATCCACGATAAATGTCGGGGCATCATGGTAGGTTGGTTTTGTGGTCTCGCAGCAGCCGCCCTGGTCTACCGCAACGTCAACGATAACCGCGCCGGGCTTCATTTTCTTTAAGTGCTCGCGCATGATAAGCTTTGGTGCTTTGGCACCGGGGATAAGCACCGCGCCAATGACAAGGTCAACCTTTGGTAGCATCTCGTCTATTGCCGCCGCGGTGGAATACATAGTCTGGATGCGGCTGCCAAAGACATCGTCCAAGTATCCAAGCCGGTCAAAGCTTCTGTCTAAAATAGTAACATTGGCACCAAGGCCAACAGCCATCTTAAGCGCGGCAGTGCCAACAACACCCCCGCCGATTATCATAACCTCGCCCTTTTTTACACCAACGGCACCACCAAGCAGCACGCCGCGCCCGCCCATTGGTTTTTCCAAGCACCGCGCGCCTGCCTGGACACTAAGCTTCCCGGCGATTTCGCTCATAGGCCGAAGTAGGGGGAGGCCTCCGGCAGCATCCTCGATTGTTTCATATGCAACGGCCTTAGACTTACTGGCAAGTAAGGCCTCAGTAAGCTCTCGCGAGGCGGCAAGATGCAAGTAAGTGTAGATTATCTGGTTTTCTCTGATAAGTGGATATTCCTCGGGCAGCGGCTCTTTTACCTTAACAATCATGTCGCAAGTTGCCCAAACCTGGCTTGCGGTGTCCAGTACCTTGGCACCGGCGGCAACATACTCCTCAGAAGAAAAGGATGCGCCGTCCCCGGCACCCGCCTGTACATATACATCATGGCCATTTGCAATGTAATCCTTAATATTGCTAGGGGTAAGACCTACCCGATACTCATGGTTCTTGATTTCCTTAACTGTACCGATTTTCATGATTTTCGTCCTTTCGGGTGAAATAGTTTGCATGACAGTTGTTTTTGAAGATTATACTGTAATTTTTATTGCGTTCATATACTTATTTATATGATGTCATGTCAAGACGAAATCAATGCAGCCCGCGCCATTTTCAAGAATGCGCAGGCTTTCACAAACCCCAGGAGGTACATATGGAAGAATTTATATTACTAATCTGCTGGCTACTATTCATTGCCTTCGTACAAAAAGGCGCGGAAGCCCTACTAGACAGAAACGGCCTAAAATCCTACAAAACAATAGTATCAGTAACATGCATAATAGCCTGCTACATAGCGGTAGGCCGCTTTTTTTACATGCATTTGCTGGAGGAGTTGTTTGCACTGGTCGGGCTGACGCAGTAGGGTTTACGGCGGCGAGAACCGCGGAAGCAGGTTCGAGGCTTTTTTCGCACATGTTCCGGCTGATATGAGACAGCCCTAGGCTAGGAAAAATGCGATTTTATTCGGATTGCCATCCGATAAAATCGCGTTTTTCCAATAGCCTATGTCTGGCTCATGCCTCCACAGCGTGCGAAAAAAGCCTCCAACCCGCTTCTGCTGCCCTACCGCATGTAAGGCTATATGGAAAAGATAGCCTGCTTGTGCGCTACTTCTGTGCCATATTGTACATGACTGTTTAGCGCTATGGCGGCATTGATGTTGGTTTATTGCAGCTTATATACAAAGGGTGAATGCTTTTGTCATTTGGAGAAAAACCCCGATTTATGCGGCCTACAAGGCATTGCGATAAAGAGATAAAGCCCGCAAGGACTATATCGCTACGCAGCGAAGCTATGCTTTCATATAGCTTTACGAGTGATAGGCAGCGGAAGCGGGTTAGAGGCTGATATACGCGCCTGTGGAGGCATGAGAGAGACCCGGGCTATTGGAAAAACGCGATTTTATCGGATGGCAATCCGAATAAAATCGCATTTTTCCTAGCCTGGGGCTTTCTCATATTAGCCGGAACATGCGCGTATATCAGCCTCTAACCTGCTTACGCGGTTCTCGCCACTGTATGCTCTATATAAAACTAGCATAACGCGCAAACACCGCGGGTTTACGTTTGCGGTTTTGCCGGATATACTACCAAAGACTGCACCCATCCATTACCAAGGAGGAACACCATGAACTACAAACAATCCCTAGCCGAGCTACTATCCAAGTACGCAGACTTACCAAAAGAAGAGCTAGAGCAATCGATAGAAACCCCACCGGACGCAAAACTTGGCCATCTAGCCTTCCCATGCTTTAGACTCGCAAAGGCCCTAAAAAAAGCCCCGCCGGCGATAGCGCAAGACATAGCAACCCGCCTAAAAGATGAAAGCCTGCCATGGCTTGGCGAAGTCCGGGCAACAGGCCCATACCTAAATATCTTCCTAGACAAAGCCTACTTTGCCGCCGCCACCCTAAAATCCGTACAAGAAGCAAGGGAAACCTATGGCGCATCAAGCATAGGCGCAGGCCAAAAAATACTGGTGGAGTATTCCTCCCCAAACATAGCAAAGGAGTTCCACATGGGGCACTTTGCCACTACAACCATTGGCAAAGCCTTAGACAATATCTACCGCTTTTTGGGCTATGATGTAACCAGCATCAACCACCTTGGCGACTGGGGCACCCAGTTTGGCAAGCTAATCACCGCTTATTTGAAATGGGGAAGCAAGGAAGAAATCGAAAAAACCGAAGTGGAAGGCCTGGTCAAACTCTATGTAAAATTCCACGTTGAGGCCGAGGTTGACTCGTCCCTAAACGACGAAGCCCGCGCCTGGGTAGTGAAAATGCAAAACGGCGATGAAGAAGGCCTTGCTTTATGGCAATGGTTTATAACCTTAAGTATGCGCGAGTTCGATAGGACATATAAGCGGCTAAACATTAGCTTTGACCTAATCCGCGGCGAGAGCTATTACACAGATAAAATGGACGCTGTGGCAAAGGAACTAGCCGACAAAGGCCTGTTACAAGAAAGCGACGGCGCGCAAATAGTTGACCTTGAGGCCTACGGAATGCCTCCGTGTCTAATACTGCGCTCTGACGGCGGTACCCTATACCCAACCCGTGATATAGCCGCAGCCCTCGATAGGTACGAACTTTTCAAGTTTGACAAATGTCTATATGTAACCGGCAACGAGCAACTACTGCACTTTGCCCAGTGGATGAAAGTAGTAGAGCTAATGGGCAACCCCGGTGCCAGCGGCCTTGTACATGTGCCCTATGGAATGTACACCTTCGAAGAAGGCAAAATGTCCACCCGTAAGGGCCAAGTAATAAAGGCCGACGACGTACTGGACGATGCTGTTAATAAGACCCTGGCAATTATCCACGAGAAAAACCCGACCCTAGCCAATAAAGAAGCCATTGCGGAGCAGGTTGGCGTTGGCGCGCTTGTTTTTAACAAGCTGTACAATAGCCGGATAAAGGACACGGTTTTTAGCTGGGAGCGGATCCTAAACTTCGAAGGGGAAACGGGGCCATATGTGCAATATGCCCATGCAAGGTGTTGCAGCGTGCTGGCGAAGGCCGGGGTGACAGGCAGCGCAGGCGAAACCACGGGTGCAAATGCAGGCGTAAATGCAGCCGTAGCTACATCCGTAAATGCGTCCATAAATGCATCCGAAGCTCTGCTTAACTTTGACGCCGCCCATCTTGCCGACGACGAGGCTTTTGCCGTAGCACGGCTGTTGCATGATTTCCCGGCCTGTATAGTCGAGGCCGCCGATAAGTATGAACCCTTTATAATTTCCCGGCATTTGATGGCACTTGCCCAGGCTTATAATGGGTTTTATCATAAGCATATTATTCTTGTGGACGACCTTGATGTAAGGCAGGCGAGGCTTGCGCTTACCGCTGCCGTTGGGCAGGTGTTGCGGGTTGGCCTTGGGCTTTTGAATATTGTTGCGCCGGAGGCCATGTAGGTGGGGCTATGGTGACATACTGTAACAGACTATAAGAAGCTGTATTCAGCTTTGGCAAAGTTGAATACAGCTTCTAAATGAGGTGTGCTGTGAAGTTTTACACATTTAATCCCGGATATCCCGAGCCGTTTTCATTAATTCATCCGCTTAAAGCAAAACATATCATGGAGTTGGTAGAAGGAACTATGCCTGAGTATATTGATTGTATTATACTTTTTGGCAGTAGCTTAGATTTGACATGTTCGCCAATGGGCGATGTTGATTTATATGTAATATCCAGCGATAACAAAAAATCGTATGAATATCTATATAAACGATGTAAAGCACTGAAGATAAAAGCCGATATCTTAGTGTCTGATACAATGACTTTCATGGAAGAAACACTTGACATTAACACTGTTGAACGGCAAGTATTAGAGCAAGGGGTTGTAGTTTATGAAAAAGAAAGTCTCGTTGCTTGACAGAGCAAAGGCGGATTTATTTACTGCTGAAACCATGTTGAAAAACACAAACGATGATGTGTTTGTCGACATTGCCGCATATCATGCCCAACAATGTATTGAAAAGGCGGTAAAGTTCCTTATCGGCTTAGAGGGCAATACCTATATTGCTGACCATAGACTATCGGTCATTATTGAGGACTTGTCGGATGAAGAAGTAAAAGGAATTGTGGATGAAATAGGAATCAGCATAGATAGTTGGGCAACAACTGCTCGTTACAAATCCACTATTGCTGCGAGTTCAAAAGAAGTAACGGCCATCATAGATGTATGTGTGAAATTACTCGAAATTGTTGAATCTCGCATTCCTAATTCAAAAGCATCTTGCGATAAAGATGTCAAAAACCATTTCAAAAAACTTTTATAGAGGATAGCAAAGAAACCTCTATCCAAAATGGAAAGGGGGCTTTTACTCCGGCTTTGATACAAAATTATATCAAAGTCCTCGTAAAAGCCGGGGTTTGTACGTTGCCCTTAATACAGTAACACGAAGGCCAGAATCGCTTGTATTCTGGCCTTTTTTTGTTTTGCATACATTCTCTGTGCTGTAAAATAAATATTACCCAGCAATTTTGCGCAACAACACTCGTACATAAACGTACCCATTAGATTGCACATGAAAACGTTATTTAACCTTAACACGCTTTTTGCAATGTTCTTGTTCAGGCACTGATAACTTTAATCCTTATCTTTTCTTTTATATTCAAGAATATCTCCTGGTTGGCAATCAAGTACATCGCAGATTGCTTCTAGTGTTGAAAATCGGATAGCACTGACTTTGCCAGTTTTTATTTTAGATAAATTAACATTGGCTATCCCAACTTTTTCTGACAGGTCGTTTAGTGAGATTTTCCTATCTGCCATCATGCGATCCAGACGTAAAATTATCGGCATATGTGGCCTCCTTATAAAGTTTCATCAACTTGTTTTTGCAGAGATATACCGTAATTAAGTATATGTGCAACACAATATACAATCAATCCGGCAACCATAATAAAGCCTACAAAACCTGGCACAGTGGTTATCATTGTATACTCACCATCTAAATAGCCTTCAAATATAGGCAAGTCGAATCTGATAAGGCGAGCCCCAATAAAGGTAACGGGCTCATATATAATTAGTAGCAAAGCTAGTGCCTTTAAACGCTTTACAAACTTTCTGCTAAAGGGCGTTTCGTCTTTTATAATTGCAAGAAGCATCGACAACGATATTCCCATTGCTACCAACACAACAATCCATCCTATAACAAGAGCAGCAATAACGGTGGGTGTCCAGTTTAAAGGTTCTGAGTTTCTCAACATAAAAGTAGCTTGAATAAGAACATACAAAATCACTATGCTGACAATGCAGATCAAAACTACCGCAGTTCTTTTGAGCTTTATCATGTCTGTCATTTTATTACCTCCCATGGTTTATTAAAGCCAGCATATTATACAAATTAACGTATTTCAACTATTAATATATGTATTGCATTAAATATAGCATGTTATTATGCTGTTGCGTTATAACGTTATTGCGCTGTTGTATTACGCTTCGAGGATGGGTATTTATGGATTATGCAGTAGAATTTTCTCTGCACCAAAAAACTGCTGCCAGTTGATAAGCAAACCAGCCGCAGTTTTTTTCTTGGAGCCTAAATGTTTCTATTGATAAATGTATCTACATTGTGTATACTGACATCAAAAGGAGTTGATAATATGCACGCCACTATTCAGAAATGGGGCAATAGTCAAGCTATACGTTTGCCAAAAGCTATTCTTGAAACCGCAAGCATAAGCGAAAATGAGAAAGTCCATATTTTGGCAGAGCGAAACCAAATAATAATCAAAAAATCAAGAAAGCATAGGGAGCATATTCCCCTTGCCGAGCGTTTGAAAGACTGGAGCGGCCAACCTTATGAGTTAAATGACGAAGACAAGGCATGGTTAGACTTAGAGCCAGTGGGTGATGAAGTATGGTAAAGCCAAAACAAGGGGATATAATCAAATTGAATTTAGACCCAACTAAAGGACATGAGCAAGCAGGGTATCGCCCTGTATTGGTGATAAATAACGCATCGTTTTCGAAAGCAAGCAGCATGATTGTTATATGCCCTATCACAAATACTGACCGTGATAATTTGTTGCATGTTCCCTTAAAGGGTTTAATAACAACAGGTTTTGTAATGTGCGACCAAATAAAAGCCGTTGACCTAAAAGCAAGGGATTATAAAATAATTGAAGCTATTGATGATGATACACTTTGGGAAGTGATTGATATCATTTGTGGCTTAGTTGAAATTGAGGACTAATTGAACAATATTTATATTTGGGACGGAGGAAAAGAAAATGTCTAACAAAAAAATTAAGGATGTTTTCAACGAGGTTCTTGCTGGAGATACATTAAAAAATGCGCTAGAGTTCG
>Ga0123355_10004115_pt1 | contig 21079 bp, 11 predicted proteins | sample TergutEmb28metaG_3_FD_89872 | JGI IMG/M metagenome (GOLD analysis project Ga0123355, IMG submission 89872) | Embiratermes neotenicus P1 segment gut microbial communities from Petit-Saut dam, French Guiana - Emb289 P1 | ecosystem: Host-associated > Arthropoda: Insects > Digestive system > Gut ...
AACGTGGCATTTGTAAAAATGCACTGGTTACGATTGCTTGGCGTGTATACCTCATGCGTTTGCTTGTGGTGCTTGTGTCGTTTTTGTTCGTCATAATATTTTTGTCCTCTCATGATTGATGTTTTGCAGGAAACAAAAAAAGCCATGAGAATTTACTCTGGCTCTACCCTGTTTCTGTTGGATATGATTTTATAGCCGCATTTCTGGCAGCAGTGCAAAAAAATAAGCAATGTGCGGTTGCAATAACTACACTTTGCTTATTCTTGTTGTACTACCCCGCTGTCCATTGCCTTGAAAATGTTGATATGACTGGTTTTTTGGTTATAGTCTTATCTCACAAAATCAAACTTTTCCAAGGTTTTTTTTCGCAAATACATTTCCGAAGCAATATTATCACAACAAAGCCGCAAATCCATAACCAGCCCGCTTCCGCGGAAGGGGGCCAGTTGCGCATATAGTCTTTTTATACAAGCTTGCTACGCTTTTTAATAATAGTCACAATCCCTAGCGCAGATAATGCCAGCGCAATAATCACACTGCCCGCAGCTATAAAGGTAATCATGCCTATACCTCCTGACATAGGTAGCATGACATTAGGCGTGTTGCCTATCATCCTTACACTAATGTTTTCCCCTTGTGTATTTTGCATGGTGATAGGCCCCCAGATACTTGGCATTTGCGCGCCGTCGCTTATATTGGTTATGGTTAGGGTTGTGCCGTTGTTGGTCGCTCTCGCACGCCACTGGCCCATAGGCATCTGGAAGCCTGATGGCGGAAGAATCTCTATTATATGGTAGTAGCTATACCCAATCAGAGTAAAAGTCATAGGCTCGGTTGCGACACTGGAGCTGGTGCGCGTACCGCCTACCTGCGTCCACTGTGTTGGTCCATTACCAATCATGGCATCTGTTACCATGCCAACTGGAGGTATGCCTGTGCCGTTAAACCGTACTAGTATAAACTGTGCGCCCGGCAATAGTACCGGGTTTGTTACATCAACCGCAGCATCGGTTTTGTGGAAATAGAAATCGTGCTCTAAACCTACGCCAACATAGTTGATATCGTGGTTGTTTAGCGGATGGTCGTTGCCAGGGTGTGGAGCTGCTGGGCTTGTGGATGCAAAGCCTATATGCGGCAACGATGTAGCATTGGCATTGATAGGAGGGTTGTGTAGTGCGTTTGATGTGTTGTCGCTAAAGTTTACACCCACAAGTGTCAGGTTGCGGTATGCACGTAAGTTTGCAGGTGTACCAGGAGCAATAAGTGTCAGCGGATTAACATACTCATGTATCTCTGAGAAAATACCGCCGCCCATACCAACAGGTGCAGAATTGTTTGTTATATTTGCGTTTGTCGCAATTAGTTGACCATTTGCTGTCACATATATACCACCGCCACCGCGGTCTACTGTTGCAGAGCCTACACCATGGGCACGATTCCAAGTTACATTACTGCCAGCGTTTAGTATTGCTGTGTTACGAGTTTGTCGTCCTGCACCTACTACATCCATTGTGCTTGCCCCTACAAATATACCACCACCACTATAGTGCGCCGTATTCATGCTGGGCGACTCTGTACCAATTGTGCCGCCATTCATTGTAAGAGTAGACGCGCCATGATTAGCTACCGGCACAGCTGCTCTATTTTCGATACCGTATACATGTACTCCCGCACCAAAGTCAGCAGTATTGCCGGTAATAACAGGCTGACCGCCGCCTTGTGGTGTTATATTCATGGTGGAGCCATTCATCATCCCAACACCGCCACCAAGTGTAGCAGAATTTTGCTGGATTAAACCGCCATGCATGTTAAAAACAGTACGTCCATCATGGGTTGCAACACCGCCACCGGTACTGACATTGCCGCCACCAGCAATAGCTATGTTTAGTCGTATTGTACCGCCGGTCATATTAAACGTTGTGCCGGTACCTGCATACACACCGCCGCCATGCACGGCCTGATTGCCTGCTATCGACCCTTGGATCCCCCCAATTAGCCCCCCGCTCATATTTAAGGTCGAGCTGCTAAGATATATAGCCCCGCCTTGCTGACCGGCAATGTTGGCATTAAATGTCCATAGGTGGTTAATGTTGAGTGTTCTGTTATTGGTAATGGCCAAAGCCCCGCCGCGCTCGGCGGCCGTGTTGCCAACAAAGTATACCGGCCCTGTGTTATCGGTATAGCTCCAGGTGCCGTGGTAATAGTGTACCGCGCCGCCTACGCGGGCTGTGTTATCGGCAAAGTTAATTATACCAGGTACAGGTGCGCCGCCACCAAACGGTACATAGTCCGCAATAATAAAGGTTGACGCGTTGGTGCCCATGTGTACACCGCCACCGTAGCCGCCGTTCCATATCGGGTTGTTGGATGGGTCTAAAGTATAGTGCCCAAGTGCAGCGTTGCCAGTTATGTCGCCGCTGTACAGCGTAAACATACCATCGTTCATAAACAGGCCGCCGCCGTTTCTGGTTCTTATATCTACCAAAGTCCGTATTGGATTAACGGAGGTTCCAGTGTTTGTATACACCTGCGTTGGGTGTCCATTGCCGGATATGGTACCGCCGGACATATATACACGGCGTGTTTCGTTACCAAGGAAGAGGCCGCCGCCATAAATACCTGCGGTGTTATTATTTATTTGTACAAGGTCGCATATAGCGAAGGGGATGTTAAACTCGTCAAACTCTGATCTTGTCATCAGGCTTGCGCCACCGCCGTTAAACCTTGCTCTGTTGTTATTTATCTGTAAGAACCCATTTGGGTAGTTGGGATTTGGGACATTTACAGGTTGGCCAGGTAGTGGTGGGTTGATGCCACCAGCTCCTAAGGTATTAAGATTGCGCATCGTTGGCCTGTTTACATCCATAATAAACTCACCAATTTGATTTTGCGCGGCGTTATCCGTGGAGTAAAGACCGCCACCGCTGCCGGAAGCGTGATTACTATTAATTCTGCCACCAAACAGGAACATCCGACCGGCATGGTGGAATATACCGCCACCATTACCATGATTTGGGTTAACACTGACGGCGTAGTTAGTGTGAATATGACCGCCGGTCATTGTAAAGCGGTTTCCGGTCAAGTTTCCGGTATGAATCCCGCCGCCATTGTATGTGGCAGTATTGTTAAAAATCTCGCCACCGTGTATCGCTATATGGTTGTATGGTGCAGTAAATTCGCCAATAAACATACCGCCGCCATTTCTGGCCATATTATCGTGAACATACCCGCTATATAACCATGTGCGGACACCACAGCAAATACTTATGCCGCCTCCTACTTCGCTTGACCAGTTATCACGGATGCGCCCGCCTGTCATAGTAAAATTAACGCGCCCTCCACTTTCGCTATCAAGTGATACACCGCCCCCACGCCATCTGGCATAGTTGCCTATTATATATCCACCATGCATATTGAAATTAAGAGTCGAAGGATAGTCTCCGCCAACAGCATTCTGAGCATTTATAACATTTACGCCGCCACCGCCGCCGGTATGATATGAGTTACCAATAGCACGGCTGTTATATATAATGCCACCGGTATTTAATGTAAACGAACCGCCGTTGCCAACGTTGCCTGCACCTCCGCCGAGTTCAACACCACCACGGACTCCATTCATAGTTATTGGAGTCAGCTCTGAGTTGCCATCCAAAGTAAGCGTACCTGTACCACCATGTAATGTGAAATGGCCATTATGTCTTACTATAAAATGCCGACCGGTAACTTCGGTACTGCTTAGCCATGGTGCTTGATTAGGCGTGTTTGGTGCGCCGGGTGCAGGCATTCTTATAACAATATTCCCGCCGCTTCCCGCAGAAATTGCCACAGTACGACCAGTAATAGTAATCGAGTGCGATGGTGACGCCTCTCCTAGTTGGACAGTTGTTATTGTACTGCCATTGCCAGGGTCTGAAATAATTAGGTTGTATGTGCTGCCCACAAGCCCATCGGTTACACCAGTGGTGCCTGTTGGATGTATTACTATGCTAGTTGCCGTTGTACCGGTAATAGCACTATTTATCCGCCGCCAATCAGAGCCAAGAACACGGAAGAAGTTAATGTCCAAGTTATTAAGCGGATGCGGAAACCCACCAGAAACTTGATTCGTAACACTAATATTAGTGTTTGTAGCTGCATTGGATGGTGGCTGAAAACCTCCAGCATGTGCAATATTGCCGGTAAAGTTGGCCGCCGACGAAACCGCTACTTGTGGGAAATGTGTCCCAGCAGGCAATGGATCTGCATTAGTAAACGTGGCAACATGTATACCGCCGCCATTAACGGCACTGTTATTAGAAATAGTACCGCCCGCAAACGTAAACAAGCTTGCTGCTCCAGCCGCGACTCGTACACCGCCACCAAGTTCAGTTGCTACATTGCCAGTAACGCTACCGCTCGACATTGTAAACTGAGCTCCGTTTCCTATAAATGCAACACCACCGCCGTTGGTAGCAAAATTATTTAAGATGCTGCCCCCATTCAAATTAAGACTGGAGGATCCAGCCTCAAGGGAAACAGCTCCACCATTAGTCGCACGGTTATTGTATATAACACCACCGGTCTGGATTATAAGCTGCGCATTTGCATTTACAGCTATACCACCGCGGTTAGATGTGTTTTGGTTTGCGTTGCCATCTAGGGTTAGAGTGCCAAAGCCAGCACCGCCGCCCAAGGTAAGATTGCTGCCGCCTACTACAAAATGCCGCTCCACGCTATCCCGGGCTGTAACCCACGGTGTCGTGTTAGGAGTATTGGGTGCACCAGGGACTGGCATACGTATCACAATATCGGCACCCGCTGCCGCAGCAATTGTTATAGGCCGGGATACATTTATATTGTGTGGGGTCGCGGCACCCTGTAGGCTAATGGTAGTGATTAAGCTACCGCCGCCTGGGTCTGTGATAACTAAGTTGTAAGTTGTACCTGACCATCCTGATGCTCCTGAGCCACTAGGGTGTATAACAATGGTATCTGGCCCTGCGGGATCTGTAATCAACCTGTCCAAACGAGCCCAGTCCGCGCTTGAGAAGAAGAAGTTAATGTCCAAGTTATTAAGAGGATGCGCAAACCCACCAGAACGTTGTGCCGCATTAGTAATTTGAGTGGCGGTTGCTGCGTTGCCAGGTGGGGTATTGCCACCGCCGACAGAGGTATTTCCGCTAAATATTGCAGATGTAGATACAATTAACTGTGGATAATGGAAATAAGCCCCTGTGGGTAATGGTATCGGGTCAATCATTGTAAACTGCGTGGCAAAAATGCCACCACCATTACCACCAGAATGGTTATTGGAAATTGTACCGCCAAGGAAGTGTACGCGGCTGGTAGTACCACTAACAAATACTCCGCCGCCGCCTTGCATGACATTGTTGGCTGTGTTGTCGTCTATTGTGCCGCCGTGCATGTAAAAGTGTGTGTTGAGAGAAGTAAGCGCGACACCGCCGCCATTGGTAACGGACGTATTGCCTGAGATGGTACCGCTTGTCATATTAAATGTGGCACCGCCACCTGTAAGTACTACTCCACCGCCACCATTAACGCCGATGGTGCCGGTGGCACCATTGTTTATGATGCTGCCTCCACTCAAATTTAAGATAGCATTCGCGCCGCTAAGTAGGACACCGCCCCCACCACCTGCACGATTATCGTATATAACACCACCGATTGGTACTGTAAGTACGCCACTTGCACCTATTACCACACCACCACGTGTCCCTGTGTTGCCGTCTGGTAGGTTTCTTACATTGCCATCTAATGTGAGGGTGCCAAAACCCACTCCGCCACCAATGGTAAGATTTCCGTTGTTGGTAAAATGCCGTGTTAGACTCGCACTGGTTGTGCCCCACGGTGCTTGACTAGGTGTATTGGGTGAGTTAGGGACTGGCATACGCAATACGATATCAGCACCCGGTGCTGCTGTAAGCGTTACTGTCCTCCCAGCTGGTACCTCAATAGAGTGTGAAGTTCCTAAACCGCCCGGCATCACAATGGTAGTGATTGTATAACCATCACCTGGGTCTTGGATAACAAGATTATAATCTGTACCTGCTATACCGGGAGTCACAGCAGAACTTGTTGGGTGTATGATTATGCGCTGGATGGTTGTGGTGTTAATAAGGCCATCTAATTTTAACCAGTCAGACTCTATGAAAAAGAAGTTAATATCAAGATTGTTAAGGGGATGCAAGTATCCACCAGAGCTTGGTGTATGCGCAATCTGCGTGGAAACAGCGGCATTGCCTGGGGGCGTAAAGCTTCCGTTACCGGCTGTGTTATTGGCAAATACAGCCGTAGGTGCTACAACCAACTGGGGAAAATGGAAATATGACCCCGTGGGTAGTGGCAAAGGATTCATATTAGTGACTTCTGATAAAAGGATACCGCCACCATTTGCCCCGGCGTGGTTATTTTGAATGGTGCCGCCGTTAAAGTAAAACCTGCTGGTATCTCCTAGCACACTAACACCGCCACCACCGCTGGCTGCTCCTGTTCCTGTGGTGTTATTGCCGGAAATAGTACCATCGTTCATTTCAAAACGCGCACCATTAGACACATGCACGCCGCCACCGCTGGTGGTTATTGTATGCCCGCTAATAGTACCATTGTTGAGGTAGAAGCGACTGTTTACAGATGATAAATGCACACCGCCACCATTGGCACCGCCTGTAGCAGCAGCAGGGCGCAAATTATTACTGATTGTACCGCCATTCATTATGAGTTGGCCACCAGAGATGCGTACACCAAAGCCGCTGGCGGCACCTGTGTCGATGGTTGTGTTATTGGAAATATTGGTGTTGCCGTTTATGGTAAGTACTGAGTTAACACCAGCAATATGCACACCGCCGCCTTGACTAGCAACGTTTCCGGTAATATTACGAACTCCCGCACCTGGTGTAAGCGGGTCATCATCCATAATAACAGTTGTAAGCAGGTTAGCTACGCCACCAGATAGTAAAACGCCGCCGCCGCCGCCATTATTATTGGTTGCGTTAGATAGAGACCTATTATTAATAATATCGCCGTGTCTCATATGAAATGTACTACCGGCCATATGAACGCCGCCGCCGCCATTGGCTGCGGCTGTGGTGCTTGTTGTTACATTGTTTTGGATTGTACCGCCAAGCATAGTAAATCTTGTTGCTGCGCTATTGACAGAAACATGCACCCCACCGCCTGTGACAGCGCGGTTATGCTGTATTACACTGCCTGGAAGCATATAAAAGTACGCGTTGGTACCAACACTAATCCCGCCACGTGCGGCAGGGGTTGCGTTTGGGAAAACAACTCCGCCATCTATTATTACATGGCTGATTGTTAGAGTCGCATTTGCCCCGGCTGTGCTAGAAACATTAAAGTGACGACCAGCGGTGCCGTTGTGGGTAATAGAAAATGTAGTGGGGGGTGCAGTGTGGTTTGTAAGGCTGGAGTTAAGATTAGTGTCTTGGCTTGTTATGATTACATGACGGTTGCCAGAAATGTTGACAACACCCGGTATGGTTACATTTTGCGGTATTGATACAACCACATTGTTACCGGCGACATTGTTACCCACGGCATCAAGCCATGCTTGGGTGTCAAATGGGGATGCCAACACATTGAGAGTAAAGCCGCCCGGCAAGCCAAACACAAAGGGGGTAAAGCCTATAAAACCGCTGTTACGGCTCAAAATATCATGTGCAACCGTGACCATGGTGTAATATGTTGTTTCTAAATATAGAAAGTAGCCGTACTCGTCATGTATCTCGGTTTCTTCGTATTGTACGTGTATCTCATAAGTCCAGGTATCGTCCTCTAGGTTGACATATGTGTATTCTAGTTCTATGGGAAAACGGATATGAATATAATTTCCGTCTAGTATAACCATATATTCTATTTCTTCAGCTACTGTAACATTGCCACGGTAATCAAGCTCTATGTTGGCGTGGGTTATTTGCATAACACCACGGTTCCACAGAAATGTTATAGTTATGGTCTCGTTGTATGAATACTCGTTATTTTCTTCCGAGTACGGATACTCGTCGCTTTCGTAGTAATTTGGAGCTTCACCTATATACCCATAGTGATTATAATCGGCATACAATAGCTCGTTATTGTGTTCGCGTGTGTTGCGGTATACATCTGTCTGATAAGCGTAGTAATGGTATTCGTCATAATAATGCGAAGCTTCACCTATATACTCACCATAATGGTATGGATATTCATGGTCGTAATACTGTTCTTGTGTATATGCGTAATCGTCTGGTTGATAATCATATTCACCCAGATATTGCGTTGATTCTTGTGCGTACTCATTTAGAGTAAGTGGGTCATCAAAGCTGTTTGTATCTTCGTAATGGCAGCACCCATCAGATGCATCATCACTGTAGTGTAAATATGCTTCTTGGTAGTTTGCGTCTATATCGGCATAGTCATAGTCATTGTAATCGCCATAGGAGTAGTCGTACTGGCTTTCGTAGTTGTATGTGTACTGCTCGTGGTCGAGCCATATTGCGTACAAGGTTGTGTCTGCAAAAAGTGGCTGCTCAAAATCGAAAGCCAAGCCACCAGGTGCATGTGACCAATGCATAAATACATATCCATCTAGTAAGGGGTTATCCGGTACCGCGTCAGCAAGGGATTGCCCACTGTAAAGTGTTACAGTGGTATATACCTCTTGATATTGGTTGCCATCAGGCCCGCCGGGGTTGGCTATAACAGCTACAGCCGCTATCAGCAGAGTCGCCAATAATGCAGCAATAAATCTTGTATAGGGAACCCTCTTGCGCTTAGTGATTTTTTTGTAATGCATAATCCACATCCCTCTATATGTATTGTTGCTTTACGCCCGATTTTCGCGTACAGAAACAATCTGAACGCACGCAAAAAAAGCAAAAATACACCCTCCTAGCATTGGGATGTTGATAACGAAACTAACCAGGGAGATGAGAATCTGCCATGAAAATAATTGCGAAAAAAGCGCAGAAAAGCCAATAGATGTGTATATCCACATCATATCTGTAACATAGATGTAGTATATGTATGTAGCCTGTATCCAACAATGAGCAAAATCTGCATGGAATATCTATATCATGCAAAAAAATATTCATGGGCAATGTATATATCCATAAGCACTAACCCCTTTGTTTTCAGCATTGTTATAGTCCATTGTTAAGGGATTCGTACATAAACAAGCTATATTTGAGCTGCCCAAGGCTCTATTGGGAGAAAAACTTGCATGAGAGATTGGTATATAGTAAAAAATTTTGCGTGAAATTTTTGATTTGCGCATAAAATTTATGAGCGTATTACTTCTCGGGTAATAATGAGGCTATCTCATTATAAATATACACCACATTGTCATTGCGAGGAGCAAAGCGACGAAGCAATCCAAAGCTTGGATTGCTTCGCTACGCTTGGCCCTAAGTTTAAATCCAGAGCGGCATTGGCTGGTGATGTACTTTTGATTCTGATGGGGTTATGGATTTTAGTTGAGCAATTGCTCTAGGGTTTCCTCTTCAGTTTTTTTCCTTTCGGCTGTTTTTTCATACTGGTTTGTGTTCTTGGTTTGGCGGATGGGCGGATTAGTGCCCTTGGGTCATGGCCAATCAAATCTTTACGCCCTGCTCTTAGTAGGGCGTTTTTTACTATGTCGTAATTTACCGGTAGGCGGTACTGCATTAGTGCCCGTTGAGTGGTCTTTTCTCTTTGGCTTTTTGCCACAAAGACCCGCTTCATAGTTTGTGGGTCTAGGCCTGTGTAGTACATACAGGTTGCCAGGGTACCTGGGGTTGGGTAAAAATCCTGTACTTGCTCCGGTTGATGACCGGATTTTTGCAGGTATTCCGCTAGATTTATGGCATCATCTAGGTTGCAGCCTGGGTGACTGGATATAAGATATGGCACCAGGTATTGGTCTTTGCCCAGTTGTTTATTGATTGCGGCATATTTCTGGGCGAACTTTTCATAGGCTTCGATTCCAGGCTTGCCCATGTAGGTCAGTACCTTTTCTGAGACATGCTCCGGGGCTACTTTTAGGCGGCCGCTTATATGGTGGGTACAGAGTTCTTTTATAAAAGCGTCGCCCTTAGGGTCGTGTAATACATAATCGTAACGTATCCCTGAACGGATGAAAACTTTTTTTATTTTGGGGATTTCCCGAAGGGATTTTAGTAGTTTAAGATAATCCTCATGGTCGGCTTTGAGATTGGGACAGGGTTTTGGGGTTAGGCAACGACGATTGCAAGGGGTTGGATTCTCCTTTTCCCAGCGGTTGCAGGATGGGTGACGGAAGTTGGCGGTGGGGCCGCCTACATCGTGGATATAGCCTTTGAAGTCTGGGTCATGAGTAATGAGGGTTGCCTCGGCAATGATGGATTTATGGCTGCGGGCCTGGACTACTCGGCCTTGATGGAAGCTTAGTGCACAGAAATTACAACTGCCGAAGCAGCCTCGGTTGGCTGTTATACTGAATTTTACCTCTTCTATGGCGGGGACGCCGCCCTCGGCTTTGTACATAGGATGATAATCTCTGACAAATGACAGGGAGTATACCCGGTCAAGTTCCTGGGTGGTCAGAGGCCTTGCGGGCTTGTTTTGGACTACATATGTGTTTGCGTAATTTTCTACCAAAGTTTTTGCAGTAAGATAATCTGTGTTGTGATATTGGAGCATGAAGCTTCTGGCATATTCTTTTTTTGCCTGGTGGATGGGATCTTTTATGGCTTTGTATGAAGGTAAAATTATCGGGTCATCCAGAGAGGATATGTCTTTTGTTTTGAACACCGTCCCTGGGATAAAAGATAAATCACCCACGGCAAGGCCGCTTTCTAATGCCTCGGCGATTTCTATAATTTGGTTTTCTCCCATGCCATATACGAGGATATCGGCAGCGGAGTCCAGTAAAATTGACCGCCGGACGGCGTTATCCCAGTAGTCGTAATGGGCTAGGCGCCTAAGACTGGCTTCCAGGCCGCCTATTATTATGGGGATATCTTTGTAAGCTTCACGGATTTTATTTGAGTAGACAATTGTGGCCCGGTTAGGGCGTTTTCCGAGCTGACCGCCAGGGGAGTACGCGTCGCTTTTGCGTTTGTGGAGTGCTACTGTGTAATGATTGACCATAGTGTCGATATTGCCGCCGGTTACCAAAAAAGCCAGCTTTGGCTGGCCGAACTTAGTAAAGTCATTAGTTGTTTTCCAATCGGGTTGCGGAATTATTGCAACAGTATAACCTCGAGACTCTAGCAAACGGCCTATTATACTGGCACCGAAGGACGGGTGGTCTACATAGGCGTCACCGGTTATTAGGATAAAATCCGGTTGGGTTGTTAATTCATCCGGTGTTGTAGGTAAGAAGGGCATATAAGCCTCCATTATCGGCTTTGTCATCCCGCGCCTGACGCGGGATCCCCTGTCCTTTGTCGAAAGGCTTAGGGGACCCCGTGTCAAGCCTGGGGTGACGGGTTGTTGTATTAAATAAGAAATCCTAGCACAAGTATCAGCGTGATAATTATCGCGGCGCAGATTTTTTCATGGACTGAGCCGGTCTTGATTTTTATCAAGCTGATATTTTTTTTGGTTATTGGAAATAGAATCGGGCAGCCATTAGTGGTAAAACAATCCGCCATTATATGAGAAAAATAGCCGATGGCGGCACCCAGTACAAGAATACGAAAGTATATCTCGTTGATAAATCCTACGGAGAAAAACATAAAAATCGGCAGCAGCAATGTATGCATTATCCCCCGGTGCTTGGTGGCAAAACCGATGGTACTGCGGCCGAATTTTGTTTGACTCAGGCCGAAGATTACAAGGACGGGGATGGCGAAAATCGTCAACGTGAGAATCAGAGTCCTATAGCTGTCTATGTACCAGCTATAGGTCCACGCGAATGCAACCAGAGCCACCACCAACGCTGCGACAACGATATTGGCAACCATTTTCCGGGTCTTGCCAATACGGGAGCCCCCATGGTCGATATCGGGAAGCATTGCGGCAAGAGGTGCTGAAACAACGCCGAGTAAAGCGGCTGGATTGCCGTGGCGGATGCCGTAAATTGAAAATGCCACGCCTGCGGCGACACCGATTGCTTTGTGTGTTTTGCCTGTCATAGGAGTCACCTCATAGCTGTTATTAGTTTTGCAATATTTATACTCGAATAACCTGCAATTGTAAAACAACACTCTAGGGGTTGTCTCGCTAAGCAAAAACCATGAATATCTATGCAAAGCTTGTCATTGCGAGCAAAGCGAAGCAATCCAGAAGGTTTGATTTGCTGGATTGCTTCGACGCTTCGCTCCTCGCAACGACGAGGCAAGTGCATAATTATTCATAAAAATGCTTAATGAGACAGCCCCTTAACTGTGTGATACGATTGTAAATTCCGCCGCATAAGGATACTATGTATGTAAATAAATCTCTGGAGTGTGACATGGCAGACAAAACAATTGAAAACAAGAAAAAAGCTATTGCCATTTTCATGGTAATCGTCGCCCTTAGCGGCCTGGCCCTTGGCCTTACTGACAGTGTATTTTCTAACTATTTTCGGGATGCTTTTGATGTGTATGCATTTCGGCGGGGGCTTATTGAGTTTCCCCGGGAGTTGCCTGGAGTTATTACTGTGCTTCTGGTTTCGGTTTTTGCCTTTATGGGTAATAGGCGACTGGCCCTTGTGGCTCACGCTCTTAGCATAATCGGTATTTTTGCAATGGGACTGGGATCTCCAAGTTTTAATGTAATGCTGATTTTCTTGTTTATTAATTCCCTTGGAATGCACATGTTTATGCCCCTTTATGACAGTATGGCAATGTCCCTTGCAAAAAAGGACAGTGTCGGAACGGCAATGGGCCGCTTCAACGGGCTTAGGACCGGCTTTGGAATGGGTGCTGCAATACTTGTCTTTGTGGGCTTTAGGACAGAATTTTTCTCTTTTACCACACCGGTTATTCTCAACTTTGTAATTGCCGGGGTGTTGTTTATCGTCATTTTCTTTTTGCTGATTTATCTCGGGCGGTTTATGGAAGACACCAGGGCTGAAAAGTCCCGCTTTGTTTTTAGGAAGGAATATTCGAAGTTTTATCTGTTGGCCATTTTATTTGGCGGCAGAAAACAAATAATGTACGTATACGGCCCTTGGGTGCTTATTGAGCTCCTTGGCTTTGGGGCAGATAATATGGCCCTGCTCATGATTGCCGGGGCAGGAATAGGTATATTTTTTATCCCCATGGTAGGCCGCTGGATTGATAAGTTTGGCCCTGCCAAAATAATGATTGTGGAGGCCTGCCTATTCCTTGCGGTGTACCTGGGCTATGGTGTAATAAGCGCAGGTGTAAGCGGGGGCTGGCTTGTGGGTGCCACGGCACTTATCGTACTAACGGTAGCGATAGCAATAATCGACCGTATGACAATGATGCTTGGGATGAACCGGGCGGTATACATGCGCTCCATTGCCGTAACGCCGGAGGACGTAACACCTACTCTTGCAACAGGTATGGCTCTTGACCACATTGTAAGTATCGGTAGCGCGATTTTATGCGGGTTTATTTGGCAACGACTTGGGCCTCAATATGTATTTGTATTTTCTGGGGTGCTGGCTGTAGGGAATATCTTTATTGCGAGGAGTATAAGAAAGGAAGGGCATCAAAATGAACCTACCGATTAAACTAGGGGTAGCTTCCGCCTCTGCCCAGATAGAGGGAGGCAATCTTAAACATAACTGGAACGATTGGCACATAAAGGGCCATATAAAAGATGGCTCCAACCCTACTCGAGCCTGCGACCACTGGAACCGCTGGCGTGAGGACATCGACTTGATGGCTGACATGGGCATCCGCCATTACCGTTTCAGCATCGAGTGGGCCAGACTGGAGCCGGAAAACGGTTTCTATGACGGCTCTGCTGCTGTGGGATATCGTGAGATGATTCTTTATATGAAGGGCAAGGACATCACGCCCTTACTCACCCTTCATCATTTCACTAATCCTATGTGGTTTGAGGAAATGGGGGGCTTTGCCAATCCGGAGAATATTCCTGTATTCTTGAAATTCGTGGCTTACGCAGTGCGTACCTTTGGGGATTTGGTGGAGGAATATATCACAATCAATGAGCCTAATGTCTTTGCTGTGCAGGGATACTACGCAGGGGAGTTCCCCCCTGGGCAAAAATCCGCAACTACCGCTCTTAAGGTAATGAGTATAATGGCCTGCTGCCATGTAAGGGCTTACCAGCTTATACATCAGATGCGGGAGGAAATGGGGCACATCGGCACTAAGGTAGGCTTTGCCCATCATATGCGGGTTTTTACTCCCGTCAGCTCAAAGAGTGCCTGGCATACTACTTGTGCCAAGACAATGGCCTGGCTATTCCAAGGGGCGTTGACCAAGGCCTGCTTAACCGGGCGTTTCAGTGCTCCTATGCGAAAATATATAGAAATCAAGCCTGGGGAATACTCAGATTTTCTGGCCCTTAACTATTACACCCGCTCCACCGTAACGGGGACGAAATACAGCACAAAGGCTAACGCACCTGTTAACGACCTAGGCTGGGAAATCTACCCGAAGGGAATAGTATCCTGCGCCACGAAGCTATACGAAACCCTACCTCGTCCTATTTACATTACAGAGAGCGGCACCTGTGACAATAATGATACCTTCCGCAGTAAATATATCTATGACCATCTCATGGCCCTGGTGAAGTCAAAGCTGCCGGTGAGCCGGTATTATCACTGGTGCTTTACAGATAATTTCGAATGGTGCGAAGGAGAAAGCGCACGATTTGGGTTGGTTCATATGGATTATGAGACACAGGAGCGGACAATCAAAGACAGCGGGCGGTTCTATATGGAAATGATAAAAACCGGGCTAATTAAACCGGAAATGCTAGATTTGCCAAACTAAAGCCCCCTTCCGAGGAAGGGGGAAAGACGCCGTAGGCGGCGAGGGGGTTGTGTATGCAGGCCGCAAGACTCGGTTTTTGGTTATTGCACTACGCAAGCTGGCAACCCCCGCCGCCTTTGGCGGCTTGGGGCTGTCTCGTTAAGCAAAGACACTGAATAAATATGCAAACCGCCGTCATTGCGAGCAAAGCGAAGCAATCCAAAAATATCGAAACCCGCAAGTTTTCTGGATTGCTTCGTCGCTTCGCTCCTCAACGCTTTTATGTTGACGGAAAAGCGCATAATTATTCATAAAAATGCTTAACGAGACAGCCCCTTTCTGAGCCTTCATCCTTGGAAGGGGGATTGAGGAATAATTAGTTTTACCACGAAAGGCGGGTTTTCCTTGAAGATACGTGCACTCTTGTTATTTATTGGGCTACTGCCCCTTCTTTTTGGCTATGTCAGCAACCGACTGGTATCAGCGATGTGGTACTACACCTTCCCATCTGGGTGGTATTGGTTTACGGGGATATTTTTTATTTTGCTATGGTTTTCTGTTGGGATTATTTCCGCAAAAAAATCATGTTTAAGAAGAGTTGCTATTGCCTATCTTAATCTCCCAGCTATCTTGGCGGTAATCGTGATATTGTATCATGAGTTTTTTGCCGGGTGGGATGGGATAAACATGGTAAGCTTTTTGCTGTCCCAGTATTTTTTCCTGCCTCTTATCCTGGTGGCAAATAGATTATTGCAATTGCTTCCTATCGAAACTGTCAGGCTTTCTTATCTTTCTATCACTGCATTTTTCATGTTATTGATTATCTCATATATTGGCCACAAACTTGGAACTAACCCAGAATGGGAGGATGACTATGCAGACTAATCCGAAATCCAACCGCTTCACCTTCGGAATCGGCACTTTGGGACGGGATATGGTCTATTCCCTTTTCAGCATGTTTCATATTTTTTATCTTACAGATGTGCTGGATTTGCCTACCCATGTATTAGGGATTTTGTTGGGGATAATCGTGGGCGCGCGGGTTTTTGACGCTGTCACTGACCCGGTAATGGGGGTTATTGTTGACAATACCAAGACCCGATGGGGCAAGTTTAAGCCCTGGATTGCCGTGGGCACCATAGCTTCTCCGATACTTACAGTGCTGCTTTTTTCTGATATATCTGCACTGGCCACTCCGATTTATATTATTCTGTTTACCGTGATTTATCTCCTATGGGGGATTGCCTTCACTACCCATGATATTTCCTATTGGTCCATGCTGCCCTCTCTTAGCGTAAATCAAAAGGAGCGGGAGAAGATAGGTTCCATTGCCCGGATTTGCGCCAATATCGGGCTATTTTTTGTTGTGGCGGCTATTGTGCCTATTACTCATGCGCTTAGTGATTCTGTAGGGGGACTTAGTGAGGCCTACTTTGTTTTTGCCATTGGGGTTAGTGTAATTATGGCAATTGGGATGTGTATTACGCTCTTTGGGGTCAAGGAGCCAAAGGTGGTGGCTGCCCCTCAGCCGAGAACATCACTAAAGGAAATGCTCCGTATCATTTACAAGAATGACCAACTGTTGGCTGTAGTTATTGCTATGTCCTTATTTATGATTGGATATATTACCACTGTGACCTTTGGGATTTATTTTTTCACCTATGATTTTGGTGACGCGGATATGTTTCCGATTTTTTCGGTTATCCTTGGGGTGTCCCAGCTTGGTGCCCTTGCTGTGTTTCCCCTGCTGACTAAGAGGTTTAAGCGGCAGAGTTTATTTATTATGGCGATGGGGTTAGTTGCCGCCGGATATGTAGTGTTTTTTATGTCTCCAACCGGGTATGCATTTTCTATTATTTTTATAGGAATAGCGGGGATGCTGCTTTTTGTAGGACAGGCATTTATGCAGGTGCTAATGCTGATGTTTCTTACGGATTCTGTGGATTATGGGCACTGGAAGCTAGGTAAGCGTAACGAGAGTGTGAGTTTTTCCCTTCAGCCTTTTATTAATAAAATGGGCGGGGCGGTAGGTACCGGTATTGTGGGGGCGGTGCTGATAATTTCCGGGATACAGGATGCCGATACCTATGCGGATGTGACTCGGGAAGGGCTGCTTATTATGCGTGGGGCGATGCTTATTTTGCCGCTGATTTTGATAGGCATTAGCTTTTTTATTTTGCGGGCCAAGTATAAAATTGATGAGGATTTTCATAAGGGGATTATGGATGAATTGCGGGAGCGTGGGGAGATTACAAAGGATTGACATGATGACAGCGATGTTATATATTTATATCATCAAGCGATAAATATATAACATCGCATAAATTCGGAGGTCATTATGAAGAACAAGTTAGCGTACTTAGGGTTTTTGGGATTGTTGGGCTTTGCGGGTTTTTTCGGTAGCAATTTTCTTTTTGCATTTTTCGCCAACTTTACGTTTTTCCAGTACATCAGGACTGAGCCCGATGAGTTGTTTTGGGCTAATATCCGAGCCTGTGCTACACGGGGATTCTTTATTTTCCTGATTGCGGGCACTTTTATCATTGTTGTTAGTGGACTGCTAATGCAAACCGATTGGTATATTCATGCACCGGTTTTCACAATTGCAGGCTTCGCGTTAACCTATGCTGTGAGTGTGTTTGTGTTTTTTTCTAATTTAGGATATCGTGAGATAAAGGAAAATTTAAGTAAGGATGAATAAAACAAGGAGTGCGTGAGGGTGGCGCAGCCGCTCACACTAGAAGAACTTTCATGCCCGGGCAAGTAAAGACTAAAATCAAGGAGTATCGCGCAAGACATAATATGAAACAAGAAGAGCTAGCAGCCAAGGTGGGGGTAAGGCGTGAGACCATATACCACCTGGAAAAAGGGCGGTATAACCCATCCTTGGTGCTGGCTTATTCTATTGCTAAGGTTTTTGGGGTTACGATTGAGGAGATATTTGAGATTGAAGAAGAGTAAAAAAGCGTAGGGACGATGCAGTAATGCACCACCACCTACGCCTAATTTACATAAGTAAAGTATGGCCATGGAAACCTGTATTGTGCAAAAGGATGTATAACATCAACTCCCCGCCTTGAAAGAAGGTGGTGAGATGTTGTATACTATGCCTGCTGCAACGGCAGGTTTTCCTGTGTTTGTAGGTGATGTCCGTATCCCTACATACGCTGTGAGGTGTTTCGATGGCACTTCACAGTCGTTGCGGTTGTTTTATTTCCGGTGTTTTTACCGGCTGGTGTATTTTAGCAGTTATAGGCAGATTAAGCAAGGACAAGATTGGCCTCGTCATCCCGGGCTCACGTCAGTCTAATTTGCAATCCAAAATGCAGAACGTTGCCAAGCGGAGACCACCCCTCGCCGCCTACGGCGTCTTTCCCCTCCCCAGAGGGGAATTTTTACACGTATTGTATTTAATTCCCCTCCTGCGGAGGGGTGGCGCGAAGCGCCGGGGTGGTCTTGGCTTGGCAATATCAAGCAAATTAGACTGACGTGTCCCGGGCTTGACCCGGGATCCCCTTAGCCTTTCGACAAAGGGCGGGGGATCCCGGCACAAGGCCGGGATGACGGGGCCATTTTATTTGCCCCTTTTGTGTAAAAAAGTTAGTGGCAAGCATATACTAGCATCGTACAGTATTCGCATATTACACTTGAGGAGGCTATATATGACTACCAAACTTCCAATCATTGACCCAGAATTCCGTGATTTAGTCCCACCGCTATCAACAGAAGAACGAACACAACTCGAGCAGAACATTATTTCGCGACGCAAATGCCTTGACGCGATTATCCTTTGGGACGGGATAATAATCGACAGTCACAACAGGTATGAGATTTGTATGAAGCATGAAATTGAGTTCCAGATTAAAGAAATGTCCTTCCCTAGCCGAGAGGACGTTATGGTTTGGATACTTAACAATCAGCTGGGCCGGCGGAATCTTAATAGTGCAATGCGGATTGAGATGGCATTGTTAAAGGAAGAGATGCTTCGTGAGAAGGCGAAGAAAAATCATTCTCTTAATGGCGGCGACAAGGTGACAAATAGAGCGGCTTTGACCAAAATGACAAAAACGGATATGAAAACCATCAATGTTCGAGAAAAACTTGCCGCCGAAGCCAATATTGGGGAAGGAACCTTACTCAGATACAAGCAAATAAAGAACTCAGGCGACCCCGACCTACTAGCCAAAGTCCAATCGGGAGAATTAACAATCGGCGCAGCTCACAAGCAGCTCGAAAAGAAAAATCTCTCAAAGGAAATCTTCTGGCGGCTACGCCGAGTCGACGATGGCCTCAAATTCATAGCAAAATACCTACCCCCTGATGACAACCAACCCATATGCCAAGAAATCCGCCGCCGCCTAAGGGATTTGTACCAATTGCAGCAGAAGCTGATAACCAAGCTAAAGGAGCGAAAAGCCCATGGAAAATCTAAAAATTAGCCCAATATTCCAAAACCTAATCCCCCCATTAACCGATGACGAACTGCGCCAACTGGAGGAAAATCTACTGGCTCAAGGCTGCGGTGATGCCATCAAAACATGGAGGGGGGTAATAATTGACGGCCATAATCGTTATAGCCTATGCCAAAAACATAATATCCCCTTTGACACATCAGAAATGCGCTTCCAGTCAAAGAAAGACGCCGAATTGTGGATAATAGAAAATCAACTAGGCCGGCGCAACCTGACACAGGTAACCCGTATTAAGCTTGCAGCCCGCAAGATTGAATTACTTGAAAATAAGCCAGCCAACACCAGAAAAGCCATTGCAGATGAAGCAAAGGTAAGCGAGGGTAATGTCCGTAAATATATGAAAATAAGAGAACTAGCTAATTCCAAGCTATTGGCAGAAGTAGAAACAGGGGATAAAAAAATAGGCACTGCTTACAAAGCACTTAGCGTTACCGTAAAAACTTACGAAAAACTGGTGACAACCGATGAGGATTATACTATTAGTGATTCCCCCCTTTCTGATGGTGTGTTCCACTATATAGATGGGATTGGGATGCATTATGGGGTTCTGTTGGAGCGGGTTGGGGTTATTGATGAGGAGGATGTGGATGGGGTTTTGAGGTTGCTGACGCGACAAGGGGAAGGAAATCTCGCAATGTGCAATTACAATAATGTTAGCAGTCAAATTGCATAATATATTGACTTGAGGATGGTGACGTGTATTAATCACGACAATAACTCAACAAGCTGTAGATAAAACCACAAGATTATTATGAAACCCCAGATTCGTCATTGGGAGCGTAGCGAAGCAATCCAGAAAACCGAATAAATGTGGATTGCTTCATCGCTTCGCTCCTCGCAATGACGAGTTGATTTTATTTCTGCGCCATTATCGAGCGCATGGCTGGAATAACCGGACCACAAGGTTAATGCCCCCGGGCAAAGCACATATAGAATCTCAGCAAACTAATCTTCAACCACTTTCTTAAACTTTACCACACCTAAAGTATCCAGCTCCAATTCATCATCATTCATAATGTCACGTACTTTGGCTATATCAAAGATGAAAGACGGGCACTACAGGAAATGAGTATAGATTCTGCTGTCTTGCAAGTGCGAACTCAAACTTCAAAAGAGCGCAAAATTCTGCGTTGAACTTTCGCAGAACTTTTGCGCTAAAATGTAGTTTAAGTTCGCACCAAGTGCGAACTTAAACTTCAAAAGAGCGCAAAGTCAGAGTCAGCCATTTTGGTTGTCTTTACTTCGTAATGTCTTTGGTGAGCACCCAGAACAATTTCTACTTTGCCAATCTCTCATCATTATCCACATAAATGAGTATAGTAACCGAAAAAACATTCCCCTCATGCACAATATCCACTTTGCCGTTGTACTTATCAACCGCCTTGCGGATATTTTTAAGACCATGCCCATGTTCTGACGGTTCTTTGTGTGTGACGATACTTTTTTCGCCGCTGTCCTTTTTGGTTTCGTATTTTACTTCGCCATCAAAACTATTGTCAGCCTTGATAAACAGACACCCACGGTTGTACTCAATGTCTATCCTTAATATCTTGTCCGTGCTTTTTTCTACGGCATCAAGGGCATTGTCCAAAAGGTTGCCGAGTATGGTTACAATATCGGCCACCTCAATGTTAAGTGTGCGGGGGATTGACATTTGCAATTTCGGCTTGACGTTTTTCTCTTTTGCATTTTTCAATTTGAAATTTATGATGCTGTCAAAGGCTATGTTGCCTGTGTCGCAGTATACTTCATCCT
>Ga0123355_10004116_pt1 | contig 21076 bp, 17 predicted proteins | sample TergutEmb28metaG_3_FD_89872 | JGI IMG/M metagenome (GOLD analysis project Ga0123355, IMG submission 89872) | Embiratermes neotenicus P1 segment gut microbial communities from Petit-Saut dam, French Guiana - Emb289 P1 | ecosystem: Host-associated > Arthropoda: Insects > Digestive system > Gut ...
ACAGATGTGAAAAGTGTGTTGAAGTAAAGGGAGATTATATTGAAAAATAGCAAAGTTGTTTCATTTCTGTCACCTTTCAAAGTTGGTCAGGCCGGAAACTTATGGACCCTACCACGTATATTTGGCACACAAAACTGCTTAAAGATACTTAGTATTACTGAGAACCATAACTTTACTTTCAGTAGCCTACCCTCATGTCAACAGATACTACTGTTATGTTACACCATACCAGCACAGGAAATTATAAACCTGTTTCAAAAGTCACAACTTCCATTCTTTTCCCAACAGCACCTAATTCTTTTACATAACATAAACACCTGCATCATTTTAATGTGAATTCTGCAGAATCTGAAGTCAAGCGTTTTAAAATTATTTGGTGACAGTCTTATCTAACTCAGCAACTACTAACATCAGTCACTAAATACTGAATAATACTGACGCACCTGTAATATTGCAGTATACAATCTTATGATTATACAGGTATGGCATTAATTGCACTGGTAATGTACTAATTGTGTTATTTAATAAACTGGCAGCTTTTATAATGAATGATACCTGTTACGCAATGGAGAAATGCTGACTCCGAAGGAAGTAGCCAGGTCATTCATGTCTTCAAAGAATCATATGTAACAGTCATCAAGATTCCAACCTGATGTAACTTCAGTACATGGTAAAATCAAAATCACACCATGAATACTGTAATACATGTGACTGTCACCTGAATGTCACGCTCAGATGCATCCAAATATTGAACAAACATGTGGAATAACAATGCCCCAACTCACCTCACAAAAAGGCATTGCAAGGCATTTTCAATGGATTCATTTAGACAACCTATCACCAGAGTTGCTGTCACTTGGTTTCTTGGTTGATGCAACATTATGGGAACCTTTGCTATTTAAAATTCCAAAGCAATAAACTACTACAGTCTGATATTCCTTAAGAAGTATATTCATATCCTATGTAATACAAAAGTGTTGGGAAACCAACTAAATTTATATCTATGTAATTTAATAAATAAATACTATTCATCAATACCACAGCTGCTACTGACTTGAATTTCAGTTCTGAAGTGAATTCAGTGACCCCAACTCATCCAATTCCTTCACAGTGCATTCTAGTTTCCCAACCTAACATCTATAGTGAAAAAAGTGCACTTTACACTCCAAGCCCATCACCTTCCTTGGCATACACAAAAGGCTTCAGCATTGTTGTTCTTCTAAATAAGGAATTTCTCTCCATATTATTTAAGAACAGCAAGTTTAATAACTTTATTTCTAATAATAATGATTATTATTGTACCAAGAACAGATAATGATATGATAGTTAATAAAACGGATAATATTCTCAGCTAAATAAATATTTGCTTACAAAAAGCATGAAAGATTAGTTGCAGAAGCACAAATTCACAGACGATGGGGCACTGCTTCAGGCTTTAACACACAGTGTCAGTGTCAGTACACACCTTCATTTGTTATTCAATAAACATTTTAAATGCTTTGACACATATAGCAAAACATGTCTTGAAATCTACAGCATATACATAGACCTGGTATGAAGAGAGAGAGGGGGGAGGGAGAGAGAGAGAGGGAGGGAAATAGTGAGATAACATACATAATTCCACCTCATATAGCTACTGGATATATGCGACATGACTAACATTTGTTGGGTTCGAAGCAAATATACTGCATGAGTGCAACAAAGAATCCTATTTCCCCACTAGTCTTGTCAGTGGTCAGGAGGAAGGTGTCAAGTATTAGTTTTCTTTCTTTCTGGTCACCATGTTCCCCCTGTGAATGAAGTAACAAGTCTCAAATCCAGTCTTGTTATTCATACATCATTGTAAAGCCACAACTGCAGAATAAGTTAGGAATATGAAGACCGTGTGTAATCTAGATTGTGGTCTTTAGGGTCATGACATCATGCTCCGGTAAGTTATGGAGGAACCTGCGAAACCATTTCATACCATAAAAACACTGGTACCCACCTACTAATCGATACATTTTCATAACTGAAAAAATCACAATCCAATTCTTCAGTGATGCTAAAAACCCAAGTTTCAAAAGCTCTGATACTTTTAATTATCATGTTTAGAGCAGAGTAAATGGCAAATGTTTGTAAGCTGCAGTTCGATCCAAACATCTAAAATTACTTCCAGTCTGTTGGCAGCTTTCAACACAAACCAAAAAAACCGGCCACTAACATTTATTAGTCGGTCCACCCCCAGAAGTACAATTCACTTCAAGCAGCTTGACAACCTGGTGTGCTATTATACAAACTGCATTACATATGTAAACCAAGAGTGATCTTTTGATATTTCTGTTTGCAGCTGGTGTGTAAGAACTGAATTCTTGAAATGAGATTTTGATCATATCAAAGTGTTTGAATAAATGAAACAACCGAGAAAGTCATGCAGTATCAATGTTATAATTAACCCTTTTCAGATAAAATGTAACACATTTAGAAGATTATTTTTCCATTAACTACAGAATCAAGTCATGCATTTTAAAGCACCATACATTTCTACATGCAACTATTACTCCCCCCCTTCATCGCAAGTTTAGTCACACAATCAAGTGCCAAGTTAAAATCAATGCAGTCTACAGGACAGAAAAAATTTCTTGCCCCTCCCAGAAATCAACTGATTCCTTCACTGTTCAGAACACAGACCAGTCACTGCAGCAATTACACTATCCTAACTCCCCAGGAAACAGGAGGTCTAGCTTTATAATAAAGCATGTATTGCAACAAATTTTCCAAAGTCATAATTCCATACTTCCAAACAGGTACTACCACAGCAAGAACAAGGGAAAGTGAAACAATGCAAGGATATCAAGTACTCACTGTAGCTAAAAAGACACATGAAAACAGCAATGAATTATGCACTTATAAAAATAATTCAGTTATATTATTAGCAACATACTAGAACCCTTAAGCAGTGCCAGTGTACTACCTGAATGAATAGAACTTACCAGGTTTACTGGTGTGTATGGCAGCACCAGATGTAAACTGCACAGCTGCACACACAAAGAGCAATAACAGGTTACGAAAACCCAAAGAGAAAGCATGCTGCCACCATCACCATTATTACACACTGCCACCACATCCACCCAACAAAATGCACAACGTAGCTCCAACAGAAAAGAACAACACATGTATGCATTACAGCCCACATATTTACCAGAAGCAAACACAAAGTAATGCCGTCCTCAATATGAAATCAAACTCTAATCAAAAGGAGATCAAATGAAGTGGTGATGGTGGTGGTGATGATGGTGGTGGTGGTGGTGGTGGTGATGATGATGGTGGTGGTGGTGGTGGTGGTGGTGACAGCAGCAACAGCAGCCAGTGTACTTGTAATGGGGATGGTATAGTGGTGGTGATGATTACAATGTGATCACACAAACAGGACTGTTCAAAATTATAAGCCTGTTTTTAGATTTCATTATAATTTTCAATGCAAAATGACTGATGCCACATGGTATTCCTAATGCTGGTTTTAGAACAGGTCTTGTCTGTGATGTCAATGACAATTAACTACATTTTGAATTTTACAAGTGACTGGAAGGACATCAGCAACATACACTCTGAGAAGGTGTATCTTATTTTAAAGCTACAAAGACAGTCAAGCAGTACTGAATCACGAAGTCTTACAATTTCTATTGAAGACAACACCATTAATACTAGAAGTTCCCTGGTTCCAATCCCCTAATATCTATGTTCAGAACCTGAGAACTGCTAGTACAACAATAAAATCAGCTAATATCAATAAAAGGAGAAAGTGTGGATTAAAAATTACTGCAACCATACAAAGAAACTTGCATACATTCCAACAAAAGAGGTGACTTCCGGGTACCACAAAATCATAAGCGATTACATCTCAAGTTAGTACTGTGGGCCAACTATTAAGAAACAATTTAAATCTGTATGCCAAAATTGTAAACATATGTAATTAAAGGCAGAGATGTAGCATTAACTGAACATGACAATGTCCTTTCATTTAATAATGAATATCTGCAAACAGAAACATTACTTTTGTATGGGCAAGAAATAATTCAATTAATTTATAATGGTCCATCCCAAGTACCACAACATAATTTTTAAAATCCACACTCAGCTACATGCTTCAGCCATGTTACATCATCCTCAGTTGGTGTACAACTATGTAAAACAAGAATATACAACTGTATACATATTATTAACTGAGATCTAGATTTTAATAATATTATGCACAGATCTACATTACAACAATATTATGCAGAGCTGTATATACTGTATTCATACAGGTGTACACAGATATTCTACAAGAAAAAGTAACTTCAAACCAGGACACTACTCTATTCTTTTGACAAGACCCGTCCTTCATACAGTGCGCAAGTACCCCAACCACCCAATGACCGTATTTTTATATTCAGTTAACTAATATGCTTACTGCATTTTCTGGGACATGCTGCACAATCTCCATTTACTTTCTCCACAAAAGGCTGTGTATTTCATAATGTTACCTTTCTGGTTAATAAAATATTCACATTTTACATACAGGATGCGCTAAAATATAAATTTCCAGTTCTGCAGCCAATGGGCTACAACACCTTCTACAAGTAAAACTAAATACCATAATTAATATTCAACAAACAACAACCTTATATTAGCATAAGTTAGAACTTTCAAGGCAGCAATCTTGCATTCCTTTAGGATAACCAGAATATTCACAAATTCAAATCTACATATCAGGTATCCTTACGAACTTTTTTACCCTTAATGTAAAAATGATATCTAATTTATTTTTATAAAACTTAATGTTACAATCAACCTCCCAAAAATTTTGTATATTTTTTGCACTAACTGAAGATGGCCAAGTTGGCCAAAACACTGTAATGAATAATAAGTAGTGACAACAAATTTTACTTGTGCATTGACAGTTATTTTTAATTTAGCTTGTACTGGATCTTCTTGTGCATCATGCAATGAGATGACTGCAATCAAAATGACAGAAGTTTTCTCACAATTCAAGTGCACAACACTTACAGGCACAAACAAGCTTATTCATAACCAACTCTATGAGCTTTCTAAAACAGCACTTGTACAGGATACAGTTTAAAGAGAGGTGAACCCTGGTCTAACAAAGAAAATGCTGCTGCAACAGAATTAAGCATTTCTTGCTCTACACATTTTACATGAATCTTGAAATAATGAAATCCTAGCAATACCATGACATCATAATGCATATAGTGCAATCAGTTTCCAGACTGACCACGACATGAAACTAACTGCCACTAGCATGAAATTCTACAACTAACTGTAGACACAGGCATACTGCCACAACATTTCCTGTTTGGAATAAAGCTGCAGCATGTGTGACAGTTAAGTACTGTCTAGTTAAGCATAAGCGTATTGCTGCATTTGCAATTATTCATATCTATAAAATGACAGACTAGGAAGACAGCACTTCTGCATCAAATTTTGCTTTAAAATGTGGTAACATGCTGCAGAAACATTCAGAATGTTGAAATTAGCTGTTGGAGAGCATAAAATTGGAAGAATGCAAATTCTTGTGTGGTTTTCGAGTTCAAAAGCACTGTAACCTCTGTAGAATATATGCAACACTCGGTATATCTGGCAACAAACAAAACAGATAAAACTGTGGACTAGATAAAGGAATATATCCCCAAAACAGAAGAATCACTACTTATGAGCTGCTGATACACTGAGAATTTTATCTGGGTCAACTTATAACATTCTCATAACACAATCTGAACATGCAACAGACTGCCACCAAATCAGTGCCCCCCCCTGCTCATACATACATACACACACATACATACATGCCATGGATCCATAAGTGTGTCATAAAGACAGTAGGATCAAGAGTAAGCCATAAATACATATGTACAAATTTACAGTGCAAAATACTACAAACATTTTACAAAATCAGTTATTATATATCATCTTGACACAAAAAAATTCGTCTACAGAGTACTAGCAGTGTCTTAAAGCTGCTTTAAATTTTGCCTTGTCATTCTTGAGGACTGTCACACTAGGTGGTAAACTGTGGAAAATATTTATGCCAGAACAGAATGTACATTTTTGAAAACAAGATACGTTGGCATGTAGTCTATTAAGATGATGATTATTCCTTGTATTAATATTGTTTTGTTTGAAACATTTTATGATTATTGATAATGAAGTTCCTTAATGAAAGTATATACTGGAATGGAACAGGCAGAATCTCTCATTGTTTAAACAGACTTCCACAGGAGGTTCTGGGTTGTGCACCAGCCATTAGTCTGATGATTTTCTTCTGTAAAGTGAAAATCTTCCCACTGTTGGAAGAGTTACCCAAAAAAATTATTCTATATTTTACAACAGAATGAAAGCACAGCAAATTTGTGAGTGTCGATGTTACTGATATGGACTATCAAGCAGACGGCATAACGTGCTCCACTTCTTCAGAATCATTTGCTCAATACAGTTCTTCCAATTAATGTGGTTATCAATTTGTAAACCACGAAATTCTGAATTCACTGTTTCTTCTATATAATTCTCTTTATAACCAATATGTAATGTAGAATGTGATGCCTTCTTTGTTTTGAATGTCATTATATTCATTTTATCAAAATTTAAAACTAAATTATTAGCAGCAAACCATTTGATTATACAAGAGTGAACTAAATTTGACACTGAAAAGAAATCTTCAAAATTTCTGCTTGAAATTATGACATCAGTTTATACTGGTTCTGATACAGAATTTATTCTCAGGGGGAGGTTGTTTATGTATATTATGAACAGTACAGACCCTAGAATTTTTCCTTGGGGAATTCCACGTTTCAATGTACCCCAGTGAGAGGAAAAACTTTCAGTTGAATTAGGTGACACTACTTCAAATTTCTGTCTTCCATGAATTAAATAGGACAACATGACTATCACTCCACACCCTTCCTACTCACTGGATTCAATACCATGTGACATCCTTATTTTCCAAACCTTCCAGTACCGTTAAAGGGGAGATTTAATGATACCACCATAATTCAAGCAAAGTCACAGGATGCAACGGCTGAGTTTCACTAAATGCATTTTAGGAAATGCTTCAAACATGTGATCACCTGGCCTGCTGTACACAAGTCACAAGGAGAATACTGTGAAGAGGACAATATTAACCAGATGATAGGTTATTTTGGTATGTAGAAATAAATTCATTCCAAAAACTATATCACTGCACAATGCATGCACTGGGAGGAAATAAAGTATAAAAACCACATTTTTAGAAACTGCTGGAAGTGCTGTTTCAAAGAGTCAAAACATAGACCATGGATGCTATTGGCCTCTACAAATGAAAGAATTTAAAACATAATGCCATAACATGGGTTTTATTTCATACAATACTGTTTGTCATATTTTTTTCTGCACCCTATATGGCCAGTTTATTACCACTGGTTGAGTAGTAAAGAATATTATCATTCTCTTTTTCTTCAACCAACTTGCTAACAAAACAATACACAGCATGTCCCTTGTTTTCATATAGATAAGCCTCATTCAAAGCGGGAGAAAACTAAAGCTAGATAAATTCAAATATACATCAGCATACTGTTTTAAAATGAATCTTACTGTACTCCCAGAAATGTCACCAAAGAATCAAGTCTTGTGCATTTTGATAATGTGTCAGTGAGTGAATACTTCCCAACATTTTGTAGTGCCCTCATCTTCAAGGCCAAACTGACTCTTCAGTAGAGGTGCTTTGAGAACCTCAATCTCACAAAATGTTACTCCTTTCAAAGAAACTTCTTTGCAGTACCAGACAGCTAAGACCCTCCAACCCACTACACAGTGTCATACACCAGTATACTTCAACTACACACTGGTACTGCTGTGAAAATCTCAAATCTACAAAACTGCATTTCTACTAACAATACAAGCTGATGAGAGAGTGTGAATTTTGTAAACAATGATATTATTTTGGAACACCAGGCATTTAAAATTCCAGTGCCCATAAACAATGACCATCTAATTTCATTCAACAACCACTTGAATCAAAGAAGTACAAAAATACATTATACCATCTGAATAATAATATATACACAGAAAAAGTTTTATTACGAACAATGGGTTACGCAAGGAATGGTAAATTTCAACGTGGAAGAAAAAGCATAAATCTCAGCTAGAAAACCGAACAATGGGTTACGCAAGGAATGGTAAATTTCAACGTGGAAGAAAAAGCATAAATCTCAGCTAGAAAACCGAGGTCTGTATGAGTTGTAAGAACAAATGTCATACTCACCAGCTCCATCCCCTGTTTCAGCTTCCAGTGCCCCACGTACGGGACGAGAGATGCTCTTACGTTTCGATGGAGAATGCTTCAATGCTGTGACAACAGACAAAACATACAGCCACCTCAACACTCCATCTTGTAGTGGCTTATCACAAGCAACACTGAGAGTTCCCATGAAAGACATGCATTTTGGGTCAATCTACAGGAAGCATAAGTAAATGTAACGTGTGAATCTCACACATTTCAATACTCTTTAATATCATACTATCATAATCTACAAATCTTTCTATTAAAAATAACAGCCTACACTGGAAACCTGGGAAAGCCTACTTAAAACAATCTGTCATAATCCTCAGCCACACCACAGACATACAACAGACTGGTTCTCTTCTGTGCCTGTTGTCTAACCACAATCCCAAGTGTAAACACCAGAATAAAGTACAATGAATTTCCATCACCCTGCTTTGCTATGTGTGTGTGTGTGTGTGTGTGTGCGCGCGCGCGCGTGCGCACGCATGGGCACACATGTGTATGTGCGTGTGCACATGACATACTAAACACACAAAATATTTAAAAGGTATACACAAATCCCTGCATCCACAATTTGAATCTGCATACAGCTCTTTGCTTTTCACTGCTCTACACCACTAATTACAATTTCTACCTTCTGTCAATCAAGGTCTTAAGAATGTGGGCTCAGAACTTTACACTTAAGACAGAGATCTCTATAAATGGCCTATTTATTAACATACAAGGTGTATAACAGAACAAGTAATAAAAATAAACATCCGTACATATTTCCTTTGATTTGTTTACCAATTTGTCATTTATATAATTTTGTATTCATTCGCTACTCCTCATTAAGATGCCAGTTAACAGTTACCAAACATAACATTTGTATTCAGGTGAACAAACTTTTGCTTCCTGTAACCAACCCAGACAGCTTTGCAGACCGAAAACAGCATCATGCACAGCAGATCCGATCACATAACAAATTATATAAACAATGTTTTTTCTTCCTTCCTCTGAGAAGTAGCCTATAACCAAATTGTGATAAACACACTGGTCCCAATAAATACTTCTTGAAGAATATCACAATATATGCTACACACAGTTTGACTTTCTGTTGTCTTACATGGTTTCAGTTTCAAAAGTTTTGTGACAGATCATTCTGTCATTTTTGAAAGCTTCGTCCCCTACGCAAGGTGTCTACGGGACTTCAACAGTAGTACCACACTAGTATGCTAGGAAGGACTCTAGGGTATTGTTGGCCAGCACTAAAATATAAGCTTGCTTCACCACAGCTGCTCTGCTTACTGGAGCCATACAGAAGAGAAATTGTTAGGTTGGTGGCTGCTACTAGTCTGAACTGCACTGATCAGAGTAGTGTATGTCCTTCCTTTCTAAGCAGATAAACAATTTTCAAGAAAATGTCTCAAACTGCTGTACTATACAAACAAATTCAATTGCACTCTATCATCAAATTTACTTTCCAGTGCAATTATGTACCAAAGAGATAGTCATATGTCTTTTATAAGCTACAGTCTCCTGTAACATTATGAATTCAACACAAAATTTAGAATTCACAGGTAATGTTAGAAAACAATTTATCAGATTTCAGGAAAAAAAATCACTACCATTTTTATATTAATAATATCTGTAATTTATATCACATTTTAGTTTGTCACAGTGAAGTTAAATAAAGGTCCAACTCGAGCATATAGGGGTTGCATAAGAACAATTATTAGATACTGCACACTGACTTCACTAATGAAAATTCATTTGCACTGTAAACATTGCGTATTTTGGGCCCTTACAAAGTATCTGCCTCCTACCGTCATATCCCATATGATGTGTTAATATTCAAAACAGAGTGACTAATGTTTATTGACATTTAGTTATCCTACCAAATTTTAACAGAAGGATGGGACTGTTATATCAGTCTCTCCATTTTGATATAATTTAAGTAATACTAACATATTAACAGTCATCAGCAGCTTCATACATGAATTAAAAAGATAGAAAGGCTGAAAGACTAGTTTCTAGCCCTCGTATGCCTGCAAACATACTCAATCTCCTCATACCATTAACTAGGAAGTTCAGACAGAAGGCATTCTAATAGGTGCTAGAAATGCAAAATGCAATTTATATCCACTAGTTAAACTACCATATGTGAAGAGCGCACAAAACTGCAATATCAGTGATGAAAAGAAGTGAGCAAAAATGAGTTTTACTGAAGATAGAATGGCACTGTTATAGCAAAATTATCCAACAGGAGCTAGTACGGTATAGTCATATAGTGATTATGCTACAGGATGGGAAACCAAAGAATTCTGGTTTCACTGCCAGCAGGGACAAGAGTTTTCTCTTCTTCAAAGCATCCAGACCAGCAATGGGGCCCACCCTGAGTCCTGTTCACCAAGTACCAGGGGTTTTGCCCAGAGATAAAATAGCTGGACTCTGAAGCTGACCATTCACCTTCATGTAGTACACAGTTACAAATGCATGAAACTAAAGCTCTACTGGCTGACATGCCTTCAAGGTGTGCAAAGGGACAATTTTCCCTTTACCTTATATCGGCAAAACCAATGAATGTAAACGTTAATACTATGGGAACTATGTTATTACTCAAGACTGATTACTGTTATTGTAGTTCACACACCGACAAATGTACTATTCATTAACTTGGGTAAAAGTTTTAAATTTACATTAAAATACACAATAATATCAATCATACATGTTTCGGTTTTTAATGACCATCATCAGGGAGATTTATCTGTACCTAACTAAAGTTATATTTATGTTACAACACTCAGTAAAATTTTGTCGTTATATATATTAGGTGATGTGGCAACATGTCGTAGAGCGGCATGCGTGTTGTGTGGGAGCGATATTATTGTGTATTTTAATGTAAATTTAAAACATTTAACCAAGTTAATAAACAGTGCATTTGTTGGTGTGTGAACTAAGCAGATTTCAAAATGCATGGTGCAATGATAAAAAAAAATTATAAATGCCCAACAAGTCCCATTCTGCACTGCACACAACACACATGCCGCTCTACAACACGCTGCCACATCCCCTAATATATATAATGACAAAATTTTACCAAGTGTTTTAAAATAAATATAACTTTAGCTAGGTAAAGATAAAGCTCCCTGATGATTGTCATTAAAGACCGAAACACGTAGGAGCGATATTATTGTGTATTTTAGTGTAAATTTAAAACTTTTAACCAAGTTAATAAATATTGCATTTGTTGGTGTGTGAACTATGTACATTTCAAAATGCAATGAAAGGGAAGAGGAGAAAGCCATTTTTAAACTACTAAATAAATATGTTTTGCATACTGTTTGCCACAAACAATAATTCAGATTTATGCTGTCCATATTATTGCTGTAACTATGCATGATGCTATTTTGTAAGTCTTGCCCCAACCCGTCACACAGTATTTCCATCATGACCACTTCCAATACTGCAACATGCTATAACAAGTGATGCTTAAAGATTTACAAAGCATAAGGACAGTTGTGATTACAATAGCACAAAATCCACTCACTTCAAAAACAAGCATATGAACTGTACCTCATGAAGCACATCAGGTTTAACATCTGTCATAATTCAAGAACTAAACCAGCTAGTATTTAACCTTTTGACGCCTAATGACGACTATAGTGGTCGTACCGCACCGCTAACCTCTAAACGTTGCATTTTATATATTTATTCAACAAATACAGATACTGAATATTTTAAACATGGTATACACTTTCCGTTTTTTTCCTCTTCAAAATGCAGTTTGTTTCATAATTCTAATGTATTTGGTTCCTCTTTTATTCGCATTTTATATACGGTGCGTGCTAAAATTTAAAAAAATAATTCCGGCGCCAAAAGGTTAATTAGCATAACCTAACCAACAAGAAAGACTGCCTTTCTACCTACCACACACTAACTGCTCACACAAAATGAAAAATGGCACAAGTGCAAAACTACATTTGATGTGTGTTCTCACAGGAGGATGGGAGTTCTGCACTAATATCAGTGCACAGTACTGAAAGTATAAAATATAAAGATAATGCCATAAAAAGAATTTCAAACAACCTACTAAGAATTCCTATTATGTTCATTCAAAATTCAGTCATGCATTTCCAATCCATTCAAATTAAATACCTGAAATAGTCAGTAGAACCATCCTAATAACATCAAGAATTTAAGGCTGCAAACAATGGTTCTGGTAATGAGAAATGAACACAGTCCACAATTCCATGAATTCATAAGAAGTCCAAATTCCAGTATTATTTCAGACCAGAGAAATTAATGTACTTAATATGAATCAATAACTGACGGTGGTGGTGCATATTATGATGATAAAAAAAACCTGTATCAAAAAACTACATGACAGATGTCATGTTAACAGTGTGTGTGCGTGCATGCACATGCACTCACACATTCAACTGTCCTTCCACCAACAAAGCTCTCATTTAAAAGCAATACATATAATATTAATATTAACTGTCATTAGCAGCATACATAAACGTCCACAACCAACAATGTAATATGTTATTACAGTCCTTCTTATTACATCTGGGATGTATGGGTGAAAAGACAAATGCACACAGAATCTAGTATTAAAACATAAAGGAAAGATCCTACTTTGCAGACCTGGGCATGGATGGATCTTAAACAAATACAATAAGAAGATCCGAGCTGTATTAATCTGGGTTAGAAAAGTGGCAAGTGGCAGGCTCTTGTAAACAAATTAATCAACCAACAGGTCCCACAAAATGCAGGGAATTTCTCAAATAACCAAGAACTAGTAGCTATTCAAGATGGCCTCTGCTCCATGTCGTTACTCAGTTAGCTAGCTAGCTAGTTAGTTATCCCTTACTATACTGTAAAAGCACAACACAGACTGCAACAATACCTGCATGGTTTTGTATAGTAAAAGCATTAAACACTTTTGAAGATTTACCAACTTAAAACCCTTCATACACAAACATTAGTTGTAAAAATTCTAGTGTGTTACAATTGTTCAAATTTATTTTTTTAATAACTGATACTGCAAGTTTAGTAACAAAGAACATTAGTAATTACTACTAAAAGCTATATATAAAGCACAGTAAAGCTGCAGCCAGTAACATGGGATGCAAACAGTAAGTTACATTTCCATATATGTGGCAATGAACAAACGTGAATGTGCACATACACTTGCTAATATGATGTGTATTAAAACTGGCCCATCAATGACACATATATACAATGACTTAACTCAAGTTTGTGGAAAATTGTACTTGTTACAAATTTCATACAAATGATAACAGCATAACATACTTCAAATTAGGGCAACCATCAGGAAGGCACAGTTACCTTTATGGTCGGTACATGCAGGATCAGAGTGTTAAAATATTTACCAATATTGTTTTGACACCATATCATTAAATATGTCATTAAAAAATAATGCATAAGTTATATTTACAACACTTAAGCATTATTCACAAATGGCTGTGGGTTGTGTCAGTATTCTTTTAATGGTAGTATTGTGAACAGGGTATTGATTTTTTCACTTGCACTTGCGGTCTGAGCTGGCAGACATCACATTATCTTAGTAACACACTGTAGAACAATTTTCTGCATAGCCTGTATCATGTAGTAAAATGAGTTAATTAAAACTAATATTTTCTCTTCTAATTCAAAGCTCTCTAAGTGCAAAACTGGTTGACAAATACAAAAAATTCTGTTTTTATAAACCCCTCATACTGTTCACAATTTAACAAAGCTTCACACAGAGCCTTCACTGCTAATATGACAATATTAGCAGTGAAGCTGTGGAAGTTCAAAATGAATTTTGAATTTCAACAAGTAGCTTTTAAGCAAGACATCAGTATTAATAATAATAATAAAAAAAAAACATGTCACCGTCCCTACGATTTAGAAAAATGTGTCTAGAATTCATTCACTGCTTTGTACCTGTAATGTTCTGAATAACAGTATATAATTACAAAAAAACAAATAAATTGCAAAATGTGAACAAAATGCTTCCACTCTATAACATTTTATGGTTACAAGACTACTTCATTTTGCAGTGAAATTTGTAACAATTATCTTTGATATAGCATAAATAGTCAGTTACACACTTAAGAAACATTTATACTTAAGGTTACTTGGTAATATATTTGTGGTCTTTGAATGATAGAATGTGAACAGCGTACTATATTATAATTTTTGTAGTACATGTCTGGACTTTGCACAACACTGTGTATGGAAAACCCACAATGCATTATATTGCAAACACAAATACCACCTTTGCTACTAGTTATGTAACTTGTGATGTTAAGTCACTGTATGAAGAAAACCATAACTGAACATGCAGGAGAAGTAAGGTCCGACAATCCAGTACCAACCTATGTAGCTGGTGACCAGGGTGCGAAACTTGCGATGGTTGCCTTTAATTTCTGGCAAATCCACTAGCAGAGGAGAACAACGGAGTGGAGCAGAACGCAGTCACAGAGAGACAGAAAGACAGTAGAGTACAGAAAGAGAAAAGAGGAAACCACAATTACACGTTCACTGAATTCCACTGTATGAACTTGTCTCAGTCACGTATGAATGTAGATCAAATCACCTAAGATAATAACTACATATCCTTGCAGTACTGAGAATTAATCACTGCTACCTTCCTTCAAATACCAAATTTCTAAGTATCATATGTACTCATAAACTTCTAGATAAGAATGAGAATTTGCAACCTTTGTTATATTGAGTATATATTAATACCTTCAAATCTGTAATCAAATTTTTGTAATACCACTTGTTCTCATACAGTAGTTATAGAAACAATGGATGATCCTGATTTTAAAGATTTCCCATCTCCAAAGCTACAAACAATTCATATGTAAGCATGTGCATATGCTATTTATAGAATGGTGGGTACCAAGACAATACTTTGTTACCGCTGTTTTTAACTTTGCTTTAGAATATACCATATGAAAGATTAAAAAAAATCAGGATGAAATGAATAAAATGGAATAGAGATATTTGTGGTCTATACTGAAAACGTTAACTCAAAAGATGAAAATACTAGTACTACAAAAGTCGAATTTTAATTCTGGAAATGTGAGAACCTAATACTCAATTTTTATTCTGATTCATCCCATTGTGTTATATTCAATAAAAATGAGGTACTACAGTCAAACACAATACCTTAATATTTGTCTTTACAGTACAAAAATTTATAAAAACAAATGTACTCTTGCAATATGCAGTACCGGTTAGTGAGATCTCACTAGTTTATGAATATGAAAATATACCATGTAATGGTAGCAATAAAAAATCAAGTTTTTTTATCATATAAAGCATTGTCATTGTTGTGTTTTCTATTTATATAATTATGATAACTAAGGTAAAATCCAATATTCCATATTTTGTTTAGCTGTTCAGTTCCTGCTAGTACACAGTGAATGCAACACTGACTATGTTTTACACAAAACAAAGAAATGATTTCTATATAATGCCACAAATATGCAGTACATTTTAATATCTGCAAACTACTGAGATCTCACTAACCAATAATGTATTTTGCAAGAGAACTTATATTCTTAAAAATTGTTGTAATTACATGCCTGATGACAGTTCACTGAACTGAACATGTACCATTTGATGACAAACATTAACCTTTTGACGCCTAACGACGACTATAGTGGTCGCACAGCACCGCTAACCTCTAAACGTTGCATTTTATATATTTATTCAACAAATATAGGTACTGGATATTTTAAACATTTTATATGCTCTCCGTTTTTTACTCTTCAAAATGCAGTTTGTTTCATAAATCTAACGTATTTGGTTCCTGTATTATTCACATTTTATATACAGGGTGTGCTAAAATTAAAAAAATAATTCCGACGCCAAAAGGTTAAAGTGTTTTGTTTGTCTTTAATACTTCATTTATATTTATAGTTTACAGCAAAAGCATTTACCAAGCAGTTTTATGACATGTGACAGGTCAGCTCACAAACATGGACAATGGAATCCCATAACATATAAACTTACTGTCATGTGTCATTATGTTACTAATAGACACAGCATACAATATACACTAATCTGTACAAAAATGGCCAATTATCTGTGACAAAAAAAGAACTTCAATTTAAGTTTCCTGTACCCTACATGGACTTCAAAGCACAATGTTCTTTAATCATATCATGAAAGCACAATATGCATACCGCATATGCATGTAAGAATCAAGCCATATGGCTGCAGTATATTAGAAATGGCTAATAAAAATCACAGATTGAACTGCAACACATCCCATGTCACAGCGCACTATACAAAATATTCACTAGGGAACAGTACCTTTAAATATAATCTCCAGTGGTTTACTAGGTACTCCTTTCTACACATTTTACAAATTAATGAACAAACTTCAAAATATTAAAGATTCAAGTCTTCTAGGATGTTAGCAACATCAAGTGGTAAATAGTTACTGACAATTTGAAGAATCAAATGCCTTCGTAATTCCGTAACTACTTGCCAGTCAACACGACAAAATATCCCAGAAGATGAGTATTCAGCAATACTACAACAACTACCTCAAATTCCCTTCAAATCCATGACTATGTAAAGTACATTTTTTACTCAATCATACATTAACTGACAGTTAAATAAGGTTATTAAGAGGAAACTTTGTAAAAACTTCTGTTCCCACAACCAACAGTAATATTCTACTATTTGCTCTGTTAGTCTGTAATTTACTATATTCAGAACTGCCCATATAGTGGTGTAAACAAAAAGCAAGGGCACTTCTTAATCAGCACTATTAGTCTATTCTACATTCCGAAACTTTTTCAATATGACTGATAATACAAGAATCTATCTCAGAAATAAAAATATAATAAAGTGTACAATCTGAGGCATTATATGCTCCTTATGTACCTTAACAACAATAAACTTCATAACACCTAAGGATGATCATTAAACTTGTAAACAGACCAAAACCATGATTGAATTCATATTATACCATTACCCTCATACTTCACCAAAGAAATCAATTTGTAATGTCAGCTAAAAAACAAACCCAAGACATGTAAAGTGCCCACATTTGTCTACCTTAGCAAAGGATTAAAACAGTCTGTAAATCAGACGTCCACTATTCCAACAATGCTTATGACAAATGGGAAAAATTAGATAGGGGGAGAAACTATCATTGTAAACACAAATCTTGATGTTTCATGCATTAATTTAACAGTGGAAATGTTAACAAAGAAATATAAAGGAATGTATGCATAAAAACACATACACCGAACCATATTAGGAAGTCATCTTACTACCCACACACTTGACATATGATGGGCTGCAATAAAAATCACACCCTACTACAAGACCTGTTTCATCAGCCATTTCATTAAACTTGCACGTTAATGTCTTCATTTCTTAAGAACTCGCAATAAAATGTTGATGATACCTCCTTACATACAATGCTAATTGTCTATTTGAAGCTTAAATGAATGATCTGTTTAAATCTCCTACTTTTAAACAACCAACATACAAATGACTGTGTGCAATACATGAGTTTCATAGATCAAAACCAACAATTATGAGTCACTGTCTCTAAGATTTATTGATACTTAATTCAAAACTAACTTTCACAGGAATATGAATTCTGTTAAATGTGAATGGATATTCTGAAGGCATTACAGGTGTCTCCCTTGTAGCATGACTAGCACTAACTGTACCTTGTATGACAAACTTATACAGTCACTTTGCCTCCAATCCTGTACCATTACAAACTATCGGTGGATTCTGATTTCTTTAACACACTGTTGGTGCACTAATTTCAAATTTCAAAATGCGTTGTGGCAACCCTGATATTTTCAAAAAAAAGTGTTGCAAAAACTCTATTTGATACAAAATTTTCAGATAAAACCATAACAATCAATACTACAACCAGACTTTTAAACTATGGGCAAATGCAAGGACAAACAGTTATAGTCCGAACCCATCTAACAGGAAGTTCAACTCAAATGTCAACCTTAATGCAATACAAAATACTTATCTTGGAGCAAACCCTACAACCCCACAGTTTTGCAATCTCTTTCAGAACAGGAATCAGCAAAACATAAAAAAATATTAAAATACCACTGAATCCAACCTTCGTTACTTTACATCATATAAAGGCATGGCTATAAACTTTGTCAGCAAGTACCAAGGTACGGTAGATTAAGCAAAACGCTACTAGGAATTTTCATCGCCTATTTTAAACCATCTACACAGTGTGATCCATAAGTTTTGGACTGATATTTTTTAAATAACAGAACTAGAGCGATTTATCGGCCAACCCACTAAGTACTATCAACAAACATCCATTCATGCAATGAGTTTCATTTGTTTATCTTCCACAGTGTACAAGTTATAACTTGTCTTGTAAAGTCAGTTTTCTGTATACGTCATGGATGGCGGAAATGAACAGTGAGTTGCCATAAACTTTTGTCTCAAAGCCGGTCTATCTGTGACAGAAACACTAATATTGGTGCAAAAGTGTTATGGGAATGAGGCTCTGAACAGATCGAACATTGTTAGGTGGTATTCTCGATTTAGAGACGGAAGGGATCTGGTAGAATGTGACGAGAGAGGTGGCCTTCCAAAATCAACTCAATCTGAGGTAAACATGGTTGCTGTTACTGATTTGGTAAAAAACAACGATCGAATTGCATCAAGAAAGATAGCAGAATCTTCGAACATCCCCAAGACTGTAGTTCTTCGGATTCTGAAAGAAGATTTGGGAAAGAGAAATTCTGTGTGGATGTTTTGTTCCACATTCCTTGACACCTGAGCAAAGGGAAGATCGAGTCAATCTTGCCATGACATTATCGTGATGGCCGATGCAGACAAAAATTATTTGAACAAAATTATTATGAGAGATGAGACCTGGTGTTTTGCCTGTGACCCCGAAACAAAGCGACAAGAGTTCTGAATGGGTTGGTGAGACATCCCCTTGTCTCAACAAACTGAAATTCCAAAGGTCCCACATGAAGGCCACGTTGATAATTGTTTTTGACTCGTAAGGTGCAGGGCACAAAGAATTCATTCCAGAGGGAAAAACAGTAAATGCAGAATTTTATAAAGGAGTAAAAGATTACCTCCTGAAGGGCATTCAATGGGTTCATCCAGCTTCATTCTACTCTCAAGATTTTTTATTGTTGTATGATAATGCGCTCACCCACAAAGTTGCGTTTGCCAATTTCTGACTCACAAAAATGTTACAACCCTTTCCAGATTTATCTACACCAGACAATTTTCTGTTCCCCAAGTTGAAAATGAAGTTAAAAGGACTCAACTTTGCGGATGTTGCTGAGATCCAAGACGCTGTAACTGATGCATTAACCTTTTGACGCCTAACGTCGACTATAGTGGTCGTACCGCACCGCTAACCTCCAAATGTTGCATTTTATATACTTATTCAACAAATATAGGTACTGAAAATTTTAAACATGGTATATACTCTCCGTTTTTTCCTCTTAAAAATGCAGTTTGTTTCATAACTCTAACGTATTTGGTTCCTGTATTATTCACATTTTATATACAGGGTGTGCTAAAATTAAAAAAAATAATTCCGGCGCCAAAAGGTTAAAGAAGGTCCAAAAAGAGGAATTTTCGGCAGCTTTTCAGAAACTGTATGACCACACAAAAGCCTGTATATTTGCCAATGGCGCTTATTTTGAATTAAAAAAACAAAAAGCTGTGTGTCTTCCTCATGTGTCTTCGATTTTTAAAAAAATCAGTCCTAAAACTTTTGGACCATTCTGTGTATACTACACATTTACAAAATACTTAACTCTACCTCTGACTTGTTATGGTGTCATATGCAGCATCAGTGTATCAATATAGATTAATTCATGCAGTCCAGGCAGAGCTGCAGAGATTGGGTTCTGGCCCCGGTGAATAAATTTTTTCTCTATCCAGGGCAGACTGGTTAAAAATCTTTATACTAAATTGGAAAGACGGACGGTTAGTTACAGGGTTAATTGGGGCTTGGCCTGAAAGGGTTAATTTGTCAATCAACAAATAATGATATTACTGAGAAAGACAAAAACATATGCAACACAGTCAGGCTCCAGGCCCCAGTAATTAGTACTGGCTTCCCTCATCCCCTCTTGTTGGTCCTGAATCCAGGAGATCAGCATGGTATTACCCCACTACTTATCACAAATCAATGCAAATCCATAAATGTGAAATTTGAAGAGTGGAGACTGCAGAAAGACTACTGTCTAATGGGATGCGATGCCACCTAGTCTGGTAGTAATACAATTCAGAAAAACCCACTGCCTCCACCTTCAAGGGCAAAGACACACCCACTAGACTTCACAGTGTCACATTCCTGAAGGCAGACATCTTCAAAATTTTAGATTTTTTTCAATTAACTTTGTAATTACATTCCATGAGTTCTTTTGGTCCTGAAAAGCTCTAAACATTCAGCCATTTCATAGATACCCTCTATTTGTAATTGATATTTCTTTAAAATTCGGTCTGATTTAAAATGTTTTCATGCAAAACTTGTCATCTAAAGTGATGTTGCAAACCATTTTCACACTCTATACATCTCACTGTTAGACCCATTCTGCATGCTGCACTGTACAGTGCTAAACTCTTGATTTTATGCTGACAATCGATAATATTAATTCCTTGTAGACTTGGAGGGGGGGGGGGGGGGGGGGGGTTTAACGTGTTTTTACCTCCCCCATAAATAAAAGGAGAACGGGCTTTGTTTAAAAGTGTGAATCCCCTTCACTTTCCTCTGATGAGTGGGCTTTTTTTTTA
>Ga0123355_10004117_pt1 | contig 21075 bp, 8 predicted proteins | sample TergutEmb28metaG_3_FD_89872 | JGI IMG/M metagenome (GOLD analysis project Ga0123355, IMG submission 89872) | Embiratermes neotenicus P1 segment gut microbial communities from Petit-Saut dam, French Guiana - Emb289 P1 | ecosystem: Host-associated > Arthropoda: Insects > Digestive system > Gut ...
AGCACGGTCTATACAATTGCTGTCCGCTGATCCGCACTCCTCGACTGCCAGCAGTCGACTGAACTGACACCCCCGCCGATTTAAATGGACTCGTCCGTTTCGCTGAAAGACCAAATCTGGTTTATGCGCATGTGCCATCACGTTTCGAACGTGCTTTACCTTGGTTCACTTTGCATTATCTCCTTAGTCATCAGTAACCAAATCTTTAAAGCAGGGTTGAAAAAAATACTGCAGTTACCAGAAAAATATGCAACAGTACGGAGGATTTGAAAATTTCACACGTGTAATCCTGTCGAACAAGGGAACCAAAAACTGATTCGTGACACAACACCCTCCCATTCTATCTAGGAACTATCTAAGAAATACTCTCTGTAATTCACCTATTAGAAAACATGGCATCAAAGTGAAATTTTGACTTCACGACCGATAAAATTAACGTGGACAAATCAACGCAGGCATACACATAATAATTTCTCTAAAACAACATATTAATAAAAATAATAACTTACCTTAATAACATTTTGTAACATATCCACACGTGGAAACATTATCCAGAAGTGTGGCAGTGTGAACACAGTGAATTAAATGATATGACCGTATGAGAAAATTCTAGAATGCAAAGACCCGAACGCGCCACAATATTATTTTGTAGGTCTACGCACACTCATTGCTTATTATGAAAATACGTTGCTTGAGATAAGCAACGTCACAAATTATACGTGTTAGTAAATGAATGTATGTAAGAAGTGTCGTGTGGAATACTTACACTTGGGTATCCAGTTCTTAGATTGAGCTGAAGTAGTTAGTCGAATAGGTAGGAATCGAAATAAAATTCACCTGGTTTTTTGTCATAATAAACTTCCATTAATTTCGAAGACGAAACTTGTGGCAAACACCATCTCCCCCTTATGCTTTTATTTTATGCTCTTTGTGCGTACATCACATACGTTACCACGCACTAGAATATTTTCTTTGAGAGGTTGAATAGCTGCTGCTGTGTGCCCAGTGCAATAGAAAGCATCGTGTCATCCTACATCACAAGTTCCGGCATTTTGTTGCACTTCGATAACTTCCAAAAGCGGCTGACTCTTACCTACCTTTGGCTTGATACGACTGTGATGTCTATAAACTACACCTGGTGATTGTTATGTTACTCTTACGTCTTTGGTGGTCGGAGTGTGATTATAAATTAACGCTAACAAAACACTACCAAACTACCACACATGCACACGACAACCCAACCCTAAATCCACGTTATCTGACCACACGTAAGTCCAGCTATCCTGCTACGAGGATCGTGAATCGTTGACGCGAGTTACGTGACATTTTGTTCCTAACAGCGCAACTAGGTCCTTCGGCCGTATTCCGTGATAAATTTCGCTATGAAAAATACCCGAAGTAGGCGCATGACATAAGTTATAGACACAGTGACAGTGCCTCTTAATCTTCAACGACTGTTTCAAAGAAATCCCATAATGGTCTGATTAACTAAACATCCATCTAAAGCAGCTATGCTTGTGCTACCCAACGTGAGAAGAGGAAGAGGAGGGGCAGAACTTGAGAGCGAGTGCACAGTGCTATGACCCATGTTGTCATATTTGGTCAATTCGCCTATTGTGTAGTCCACTCTACCATCACTAGTAAAAGATCAAAGGCAAAGAGACCGACAAACCAAGGACCACTCCTCTGTAGAAAAGGTGCACACATCGAATACAGCAGCAGACTGCCAATTGTGGTTTGCAACGCATGTGTTTCGATGTTAACCATCCTTCTCGTCATTTGTCTCCCCTCTCTACTCACACACGCTTTTCCTTTGCGTTTCACATTCGACCAACCGCTACCAGCCTAACAAAAAGGAATTAGGGAGTCAGTTTTCCAACCTCTCCCACTGCACGTACGCACGAATGCATGTACGCATTCAAGAATAATATACACAGTTTGCATTATGAAATCTAACGGCAATTGTTAATACGGGTATTGTAAAGAGGTAGGAAAATGCATGTTATCTCGTAAATGACAAATTTCGAAATGAATCGTCCTGTGGATCACGCTGACAGTAGACTGCAGTTTTGGGTCTGGCCTAGATCACTGTAGTGACATCAAAATATCGCGGATGCTTACGACGTTATGTAATGTCTCGAGGACAACGTGCCAAAAATAGTTGACCATCTGGCTATTAATACAGGAAATTTTAGTTGATCAGCTGTTCTGGAGTAAGAAGAATTAAAGAGCAAACATAAAGAAACAATTTATGAAAAATGATAAATGATAAATTTGCATTGGTTCATAACAGTCAATTACGTGGACAAACCAATTGCTGATTTTTTTTAAAATCCCTGTCCTAGAAAAGGACTACCCTGATGCTAAAACCCGAGTAGCAAGTATTCTTATTAATTAGAGTCCAAACTTGTTTAGGTGACAGGATTTCCGGAGAAATTTCGCTTCTTCTCAGTGTCTCCAGGAAAATGCTGCCAAAATACCTTCCATTTAACCATGGTCACGGTACCATTCGACTTCGTTTTTCTCTTCGTTAGGATTATTAGTTGAAGTCGGTTCAAATTCAATGCCTTTTTGTGAAACAAAAAAGTAGAGGCAAAGTAAAACAAATCTGTTATTTCTCCTGTCTTATTGGCAGCAGTGTTTCTTTTATAACAAACTCAGTGGTTCTTCCAAGACGACTCGGTCATCCGGTTTTAAATTGTACACGGCGTCTCTTACCCAGGAGTTAATGCGGCGGCGAGATGAAGTTAGCTACCCACCTAGACCTACTGCCGTTGTTAAGAATGGGTGGAATGAAATACACTGGGACAACTTTGCCTTTACCTTATGCAGGTAGATAATATCAGCTCTTCACCCACTTCTTAAGTACCTACTTAAAAGCCTCTATTTCTTATGTTTCCAACTGTCGTCATTTTAGCGACGCTCAATTCACCGTTTCAAGATAATTACCAAATTTGTTCCCATTTTCAAGCTCTGGAACAAATGAGTTGACCATATTACCAAAGCAGGAGAGGGGAAGACTATAGTTGTAGTGGGCTGCCCAATCTATAATTTTTTTCAGAACAAGCGCTATCAGATTTTCTTAGAAAGCACTACCAGTCAATGGATCGCCTGTACTGAAACTTTCGTTACGGTGTAGCAGAGATCTGCCTAAACGTTCCTAAAGTGATGTGGAATTCTAAGGTCAGGAGGAATTACAGCTTGATAACTTACTTCATATGTTGTAACCTGTGCATTACCATGTACTGAATGAAGCCTAGTGACGTATGTGTACCCCGGGAGAGATTTAGCGCAGCATTTTTTAAGAGAGCAGAACAAAGGAAGAAGGAAAAACAATAGAACAACACTTACGTGGATATAAATATTCTAAACCAAACTGTCGAAAAGGAGTGACTAGAGAAATATTGCGAAATATATGTAATATTTAGGAAACAAGAACATGCTGTTTTCTGCACGTCTACACAATTGTTCACATTTGTTGATATTCTTTAGGGAGAAAACTAACTTCGATCCACTTTCCAAAATTTATCTTAGTGACAAAAAACCCCGCGGATAAGTACTTGAAACTATGACAACCAACTGCAAACTGCAGTCAACATTTGAGCCATTCTTTCATCTGGAGACTGTCTATAGAAAAACGTTCCTAATAACACTTGCCGCTCATTCCATTTACACCTGTCGGCAGAGTGACGAAAAATAAAGGAAGCCAAGAAGAGAGGGCAGGACAGCAGCAATCGTAGTTGGAGATGAATATGACAAAGAAAGAGAAAATGACAGAGAAAGAAAAGAAATAAAAGAGGCAAGTCATTAGCATGATGGAGCATTTGTACGGGGCTATAGACATACGAGTACATAGAATGTTCGGCAGTGTTCCTTCTTTAGTCATACTGTCGGCAACTTCAAAAAGAAGGGAACTGTCAGGTGTGGTAATGCCTCGGGACACCCCCCTGTCCAGGTGCTGCCCTTCCTATTGATACTGTACCCTGTTCACCCAATGAATGGCCAGAGCGAAGTCTGAATTACGACTTCAATTTTATACCGGGCTTCCCAGCGACATGAGGAGAACCCGTAATTCATTCCATTAAATCAGGGGTGTGCAGACTCGACAAGATGGACTCCTATCATTACATACACGTCAGCGAAGCCAGTGTGTTTGTGCGTCAGAAGTAACGCACCGTTACAATTGCAGAACAAGAAGGAGACAAAAATGCAGAACTAGATTGTAAGTTAAATTTGTTGAACAAAAAGCAAAAAGATATTCAGCTGGCAGAATTTTGTAGGTTTAGATCAAATGACGTAGCTGCCTATGGAGATAGCGATTACGATATCTGTTTCGGACTTTCAAATTCTGTTTACCGGGATATTGTGTTACCACAGTTAATTATGTCTCATATTTCATTTACATGCCCAAATCACTCTATCGTCTCACCTGGCAATAGCATTCGACGAAAAAAAAAATCAAAGTTATTTCTTACGCAGTGTCCGTCCTTCGATTAGTTAATGCAACCCTCTTAGTTCCAAATATTTTCCGTGACATTTAGTTCTGAGATTAGTTTAAATCCAATATTAGGCACATTATGAATTCAGTAACTTCGACATTAAGATTCTCAGCAAGATGCGCAACTTCTAGATCTAAACAATTTTTGATAAACATCAGTATATCAAATGCAAATGTAAGGCAAAACTTCTGCAGACGTAACGCAAGTAGCAAGCAATATATTACAGCTGTCTTATTTATTTATGAGAATAAGATACATATAAAATTAACCTTTAAAATGAAATGGCTTTTGAAGGGCAGGAGCTTGGTTTAACTATCAAGAGACGATTGACATATTCACAATTACTACCCCTGAACGAAGTGAGAAAATCGTGAATGAAAATCAGTCTCCCGACAAAACATAATGGTGCACGATGATGTGGGTAAAATGAATGACGTGTGACTGCGTAGATTCACGTTCATGACGTCATCCTGCCTATTCAGTATGCCTCTGCGGGAAGCTGAAGACAATGAAACAATGAATCCACCCTCCACCGCAGTTTGCGACTTGCGTGCAGCCGGTCACCGGGTTGTACTAGGCGTATGTTGTACAGTTACGGCCCTTCAACGAAACGGTGGCCTGTCGAGTACGGAAACACAAAATCTGTGAGGCTAAGAAGTTTATTATTATTATTATTAAAATAAACTCCACTTATGTTACTTCGGCACCTGGTAACACAGCCGAAGACGGCATCACTGACCAAAAAAAAAAAAAACCTGGTGATTTTAGGGCAGTGAATTCTAATAAAAATAACAACATACGGAGAAAATTTAGGACCCCTAATTCCTCACTCTTTCCGGTTGTTTCCAACAGGGCCAAAACTACAAATTTTCGTTCGTTGCATGCTTATCCCCGGAAGTCTCCGCTTGAGGCGTTGAGAACTTCCTAAAGGAGCAACTAAAGCTTTCTGAGATTTTAGGCGCACGACTCAAAAGTAAGTTTAATTCATGTGCGTCCTTTCAAGTTCCGGTTACGGAAGATAACTTTTCTCTCATTCACAATAAGGGCGTACGGCATGGCGTGTAATTAGTCACACCGTTTTATGGACGTCTTAAACCTGACCGAATTTTTAATTCGGGTTCATGTATCACATCTAGACCCCCGTCACCTGGTGCGAACAGCAGTCCGGCCGCACGTACATCTGGCCCTGTTGCACCGAAAGATGAGGCCCGTGGGGGTTGCGCTACACCACATACTTAATGTTTAACTACTGTAACGGAAACGTGTCTTGTTTTTCCATGTTTAATACTCAGTCTAGCTGGTTACAGTGGCCGCGCGATCTAAGGCGTAGGTCTGCGGCTGCTCGCCTGCTGAGATTGTGGGTTCGAATCCCACCGGGGGCATGGATGCTTGTCTGGTGTGAGCGTCGTGTGTTGTCAGGCAGAGGTCTCTGCGACGAGCTGATCACTCGTCCAGAGGAGTCCTACCGACTGTGGTGCGTCGTTGTGTGTGATATAGAATCCTCGTGAAAGATGAGGCCCTGGCCCAATGGGGGCGGGGGACTGTCGCGCCAGAAACAAACAAATACTCAATGTAAAACTACTTTCGAAATATTGTATCAAAATGTTAGGGATATTAGGAGCAAATAAACTGAAGCTTATGGCGATGTTTATTCCATGGATTTTCAGGCTATCTCTTTGAGACAGTGTTATGTGACATGTGTTTCGATCACTAGCTGTTTCCAGATTATTTCACTATCTTGCGTTCTGATAGGGTCGGTAGCAATATTTTAGGGGTGGTGATGTTCTAATAGAGGCTTTTCCTAGGTTTCGTACCTTTAAACACAGGTAAGATCCAGAGTTTTATGAGGCATGCGTCTGGATCGAAATTTCCACCTAAAAGGACTGCAGTTTACTTACTGGTAACCATAATTTCTTCCCCGATACCAACCGGACGTTATTTCTAAATACTATTGTTCTTGGGAGAAAAATCATGGTACTAAAAATCACAGTGTTTCTGTGATGGGGGATTTGAATATTCCTAATTTTGATTTGGAGAGAGGCTTGCCCCTATTAAACTGTCATTCTTATTCAGAACTAAGGTGTGATGAAATTTACAACTCAGCTGGCCTCATGGGTTTGAGTCAGTGTCTCTTGATCCAGTTTTTACTAATTTCAGTCTTGTAAACGCATTCTTTGGCGAAGTAGGTGTTGTCAAGCCCAATCCCTACCATCCGCCTATTGTCACTGAAATTCTTTTCTTTTACACAACTACGTCATACCATGAGCACGTCTACCGTAAATATGGAGTAGGAGATAATAGCTTGTTATTCAGTTTCCTTTCTAACCATGACTAGTCGTGAGTGTACAGTCATAATACAGTAGCTGCTGCAGTAGACTGTTTTAAAATGCTATTTTTTCAGCTATGAATTTAGCTGTTCCCCGGGGTTTCATTCGAAAGTCAAGACTCCCGCAATGGTTTTCTCATACACTGATTTGTTACATTCAGAAAAATAATTATTTTTATAGGCGATACAACAAAAGTAAAGACGAATATTTTCGTAGTAAATTTTCCCGCTAGTGGAAGTTTGTTAAAATTTGAATCAAGTCTGACTAACTTAACAGGTGTAAGAGCACAGACTATAATCTAAACACCCAACCTACCAAATTTGGAAGAATGTATCCTATTTTAGAAAACACAATTCCATACCATTCATCTTGATGTAAATGGTATCAATGCAGCTAAACCTCTCGTGGTAGCTGAAGGTATTGCAGGACACTACCAATCGAATTTAGTACGTTCCATACGAGTGCATTAATGGATATATCAATGTACACAATAAGACTGACAAATGCAGGTGTGTTAAAAGTGTTTATCACACATTATTCATTACCAACATGTTTCGGCCGCTGTCGCGGTTATCTTCAGGCTAATATTACAAGGAGTCCCAAACAAACTGTTGCAATGCATAAGGGAAGCAGTCACTTTAAAAACAAGTAAAAAATTCCTACATAGTAATTGAATTTCAGCTTATTAACTACTAATATCTGATAAAATTCAATTCTTTAAATAGCTGGGTGTATTGCTTTATGTAGTAAGTGTGAACCCTGTAATAGAATTTAAAATAACACGGCTAGGCCTAACAAATATTTCAGTTGCCTGAAATAATTTTTGGACCTGCGAACCCTTGTTGCTGAAAACCCCCTGATGATGGCACCTTGGACCGAAACATGTAGTAGTTGGCACCTGATAAGAAGTGAGTGTTGTGAACTATTTTATTGTGTTTTAATTAGTGTAATTTGTTTTTTTAATATGGAATGTAAGAAAATGCACGGTATGAACAACAAAAATCTTCAACAACCAATTCGGTTATCTAACTTGATTTTATTTCTTCTCCAGTTGGTCTTCAACATCAAGTTGATTAAATTTCTTTTGACCTAAGGAGTGCATTTGGCCTTATTTCGCATCCTATGGTACATCACAAACCTTGTGCATATAAGCTTTTAGACGGTTAAGGAAACTAGATTCGTGCCTACCTTACGAATCAGCAGCCTTCTGTATGCATCCTAGACACTTCTAATTACATTTGGAAGCTCCTTCGGAAGTTCCGCAGGTATCTGGATTAGGTTCTTTGCTTTATATTATACTTATTAAGAACCTTGTAATATTATTAAGCAATCTAAATACCATTGGTTTGCTGATGACGTTAAAATATTTCGTGCTATAAGCTTCGTTGACGATTGCATTCTGCTGCAATCTGATATTGAATACGTACAAGGTTCGTGCGATGCTAACTTCATGATATTAAACAGTAGCAAAACTGGGGGTATTGTTTCTTCTAGGAAAACAAATGTTCTTAATTACACTATTAATTATGGGACTTTTCTAATACCGGTACGGACACTATCAAAGATTTTGGGGTAAATTTGATTCAAAACTGCATTCCCACATACTTGTAGACTATATTTTCTCCTAATCACTAAGGATGCTAGGCTTAATACAAAATATAAACTAGTTATTTTCTACTCTTACAGCTTCTTAGTATCGCACTTAAAACTAGTTAGAACCAAACTTGAGTGCCTCAATTGTGTGGAAATATATAACGTCTACTGACGCCGAAAAACTGGAAAGGATTCAGTGGAAGTTCGTAGCACTGTGTCAATATTTTTTCCGTAATCATGAACACGTTACGAGAATTTCTTCAAGTTTATGAAGATTTATGACAGAAGATTTCATCTGGATGTGATATTTTTATTTCTACTTGTCCCGGTTTAAAATGTTATCCGTCTGGTTTAGATATTGCGTTTATTTGAACGGTGGCATTATATTGAAACAGAAACATATGTTATTTGAACGGTAGCATTTAATGGAACAGAAACATAAGTTGTTAGAACGGTAGCATTACATTGGAACACAAACACAAGTTATTTGAAAGGTAGCATTGCACTGGAACAGAAACATAAGTTATTTGAACGGTAGCATTATATTGGAACAGAAACACGATTTATTTGAACGGTAGCATAATATTGGAACAGAAACATAATTTATTTGAACGGTAGCATTATATTGGAAAAGAAACGTGATTTATTTGAACGGTAGCATTATATTGGAACAAAAACATAATTTATTTGAACGGTAGCTTTATATTGGAACAGAAACATAAGTTATTTGAATAGTAAGATTTATAGAAATAGAAACATGATTTGAACGGTAGCATTATATTGGAACAGAAACGTAATTTATTTGAACGGTAGCATTGCATTGGAACACAAACACAAGTTATTTGAAATGTAGCATTGCACTGGAACAGAAACATAAGTTATTTGAACGGTAGCATTAAATTGGAACAGAAACATAAGTTATTTGAACGGTAGCATTATATTGAACAGAAACATAAGTTATTTGAACGGTAAGATTTATTGAAATAGAAACATGATTTGAACGGTAGAAATATATTGGAACAGAAACATAATTTATTTCAACGGCAGCATTACATTGGAACACAAACACAAGTTATTTGAAATGTAGCAATGCACTGGAACAGAAACATGATTTATTTGAGCGGTAGCATTATATTGGAACAGAAACATAATTTATTTGAACGGTAGCTTTATGTTGGAACAGAAACATAAGTTATTTGAACGGTAAGATTTATTGAAATAGAAACATGATTTGAACGGTAGCATTATATTGGAACAGAAACATAATTTATTTGAACGGTAGCATCATATTGAAACACAAACACAAGTTATTTGAAATGTAGCATTGCACTGGAACAGAAACATAAGTTATTTGAACGGTAGCATTATATTGGAACAGAAACATAAGTTATTTGAACGGTAGCATTATATTGGAACAGAAACATAAGTTATTTGAACGGTAGCATTATACTGGAATAGAAACATAAGTTATTTGAACGGTAGCATTATATTGGAACAGAAACATAATTTATTTGAACGGTAGCATTATATTGGAACAGAAACATAACTTATTTGAACGGTAGCATTATATTGGAACAGAAACGTAATTTATTTGAACGGTAGCATTTATTGGAACAGAAACATAAGTTATTTGAAAGGTAGCATTATATTGGAACAGAAACATAATTTATTTGAACGGTAGCATTACATTGGAGCACAAACACATGTTATTTGAAAGGTAGCATTGCACTGGAACAGAAACATCAGTTATTTGAACGGTAACATTATATTGGAACAGAAACATAATTTATTTGAACGGTAGCATTATATTGGAACAGAAACATAAGTTATTTGAACGGTAGCATTATATTGGAACAGAAACATAATTTATATGAACGGTAGCATTATAATGGAACAGAAACGTAAGTTATTTGAACGGTATATTACACTGGAACAGAAACATAAGTTATTTGAACGATAGCATTATATTGGAACAGAAACATAAGTTATTTGAACGGTAGCATTATACTGGAACAGAAACATAAGTTATTTGAACGGTAGCATTATACTGGAACAGAAACATAAGCTATTTGTACGGTAGCATTATACTGGAACAGAAACGTAAGGTATTTGAACGGTATATTACATTGGAACAGAAACATAATTTATTTGAACGGTAGCATTTTACTGGAACAGAAACATAAGCTATTTGTACGGTAGTATTACTTTGAAACATAAACATAATTTATATAAATGTTCGCTTTAACCTCAACGAAAATATCGTTTACTTGAAGGGTAACATTACACTCATACGGAATTTTAAGTTATTCAGATGATAAATATTATATTCAACAGGAGGCAGTTTTTTAATCTTGTTGGATATAATAATTCGATATGTATCAAATTATCAGTTTTTATAATGAACTTGTATAGAACGACATGAAATTGTTTAAGAATTATGCTCTCCTGCATCTTCTGCAGCTCTTTTGATGTTCAGAGTTGGCTGTATTTACATTAAAATATTTATACACGTTCCAGATGTCAGTAGGATTTCTCCGGTGTCAAAGACCACGCAGTAGAGGCGTATGGTTACTACGAGGCGAAGTTCGCCGCTATCTATTTAAACGAAAAGCGATACTATTACATTGTTCGACATCGCCGTTCTTATTCGGCAACTTCTCTTACACATTCATCCGGCAGTAAATCTAGCTACGCAGGCGTTTCTAATGCCGTGCCTTACCCCAAGCATTTGAAATTACGCAAGAAAAATGTTTTAGACAGAGAATAATGAGGCTGGTAACACCAGCAGATTAATGGTTTCGCGCCCTTAAGCTCATATATAAACGAATGCATTACACCAAGCGACGTGATCCACCTGCATTTGACTGAATTTCGATCAGTGCAAAATATTTCACCCCTCAGCGTTAGAGTTTTGCGTCTCACTTCCTCTATTATCGTTGTGGGTTTCAACCGACATTCTATTTCATAAGAATAGGAACATGGTCCTGGAGACGTGAGGGCCACAGGAATGCGTGGTGGGGGGCGGGGATATATCCGGGGATACCCTAATATTTAAAAAAAACATCTAAGATATGGCATCTCTTGCCACGATTTTTAATTTTATAATTTAAGTAAAGTTTATTTGTTAATTTAAAAAGGTTAAGTTTAGTTTAGTTTTCCGTTGAAAAGAAATATTGTCCTTTACGTATGGGAATTCAATAAACATTTGACCCTTACAACGGGGCACAACCAAATCAAATTTGCTGTGCCTGCTTATGATGAGGGGACATGATTATTTAGCAAAAGGCCGGCAGTTTATTTGCTGATTTAGCCCACAACTTACATTTTTGGTAATTTCATACAATAGCATGTTAAAACTTTGGTTTTATATCATGCACAAACTAAATAACCATTGCCATAAAATAACCCACAAATGTGAAATGTCTGAAGACACATCACTACTGACATGATACAGATGCACAGTACCTTCTTTTGTCATTAAATACAAGTTAGTGATTATTTCAGAAATTTACCTGGTATGCCAAGGCAAGCACTTCTAGCAGGCTCAAGTTCCTTCCATCTGCTGGTATATCACTGGTGATACAACCACTGCTTAATATATGTGTGTGTGTGTGTGTGTGTGTGTGTGTGTGAGATTATTGGAGACAAGAGCTTTGAAATCATCTTTATTGCTACGTACATATACCCCCCGAAGAAAGCAGCTCAACGTCTCTTCTTCCTTTTTAAAACTCATCTTAGAGCAAAAGAGGGAGGTCAAAACATGAGCAGAGCAAAAGATCAAACCAACCTCTTCCTTCCCCTTCACCCTCCTCCTTTAAGATCCCTTTGACTGTATGCAGCACTTCACTCTCCCTCAACCCCTTAGAAAGCCTTTGTTTCTTGCTCACTCTACACAAAAGAGCTGGGGATGAAAGACTTATTGATGTAACCTTAGTCTTTGAAGTTTTCAAAGCCTTGACACACTCACAAAGTTCTCTTTCCTTCTTCTCCTCCTTGAATTGGTAATAAAAAGAAAAGTGGGGCCTTTGTACCCACTACACTTTCCTTTTTAAACCATGTTCTCCTGTTATATTTTATAATATAATCTACAAAAGACAGTACCCGCTCTTATTTTCTACCTGAAATTCGTTTAACATACTATCTCTACATTTGCATCTAGGTCGTAATACTAATTTTTTGTTGAAAAATCAAAGCTAAAGTTGAACCCACGAGTCTTGGCAATATTCCTTTGAAAAACCTACTATGTAAGACAGCTTTCTGGAATATTACATGCAAAACTCAATGTTTCTTTTAAAAAAAGTTCATTCTATACCTAAGGTCACTGGATTCCTTTGAATTGAATACAAAAATTCAATAGTTATTAGTTCCTAATTTGTCATCAACTCTTCCTTCACAGCAACAATATATTAAAAACATATTTGATTTTCCACCCACCACATTAGAGATGCAAGTATTAAAAATTCTGTACTGGAAAGAAACTGATGCTGATGCCCTACTTAAAGAAGTGTACATGGAATAAACTATATCAAAGGGGGAGCGAGGGAATAATTTGCATGAATCAAATCTATGTTGCCACAGGTAATGTGATCAGGCAATTTACTTACAGTTTGGAGAAATTTTTACAATAAAATCATACATGAAAACAAGTCCTGTTTTGTCCCCTTCCATAAAAGTGGAAGAAACTACCATTGTATGAGCGTGTGATGTTACAGAGTATTTTCTGTTTAGAGCAGAGGGGAAGGTAAAGTTGTGCCTGTCCATGCCATGGAAGCATACAGAGGAAAGATACATAGCTCCACTCATTCTTAACCGTGGCTCTAGATGGAAGTGAGAGGTTACCTTCACGCCCTGGGCACTTTATCCTCAGGAAAACAGCCCTGGATCCACTGAGTTGGAGGCTGGGTGGATGTTTAGAAGAGAAAAATCTCTCGCTCCTGCCAGGAATCGAGCCACAGACTGTCCAGACCACAGCCTGGGCACTATCCTCACAAAGCTATCCACATAAGAGACCTTTTTCTTCTAGCATTGTTGTGGAAGGCTGAGATTTCGACATTCATGTGAAAACAAAAGTAAAATCAATGCATCAGAACATATTCAACATTGTGTGGTGTTTACTACACATACTATGCATAGGCTGAACATATTAATAAAAACCTCTACTTTTCTTGCTTATCCAAAATTTGATTATGACATTACAAATTCTTCCCTCCTACATTCACTGCAGTTTGCTATGCAGATAAAACAGCTGATGTGCTGCATTACTCTTTAACATGTTTTCCTTTAATCTGTGACATACTTAAACTGCTTGATAGTTACTCAACAGTTACATTTGATTTGAGACTGATTCATTCATACATGATATTAATTATAGAATAATAAATTCAATGTTCTAATACTAATCAAAGTAAAGTTAATAGGTAAAAATGGCAGCCTCTTTATTCATTCTCCCTAAATGTTTCAGGCACACAAAGACTGCCATCAGGGAGACAATTTTATGAGTTGTAGTGCTACTAATTAAGTTTACAAAAATTCTATTTTATATTTAACATAAAGTGAATTTTGCATGCAAAAATTCCACAAGCATTATTGAATTTATATTTTACTCTTTTCCTTTTACTATTATTTAACAATGATATTAAATGTAACACTATGTAGCATCGGTGATGATGAAGAAATGTGCATGAAGCACTAGTGGAATTATGCTGCAGGGTTCAACTGAAGTACTTGGAGAAAAACCTTGGTAGTGCCACTTTGTCCACCACCAATTCCACGTGCAATGGCCTGGGACTGAAACCATGCCTCCAGAGAGGCTGATGATTAACCACTTAAGGCACAGCATGGTCCTATTTCGCTCTTCACATATTCACAAGAAAACAATCCCTAAGTACCTTGTGACCCAATGCAGTTGAAAGCAGAATGTGAGGCAACAGGCATGGACTGTCAGCCATTCAGCTGTTTCTATGTGAAGATTATGATACCTTAATATTTTCACATTTCTTTAAAGTTCTTACAAATTGGCTTTTTCATAACAACCACCTTATTATTGTGTTTTGTCATACATGTAATTTACTGCATTTTTTAAAAATGTTGTTCTGTTAAAATCTTTCAAAAATTGTATTAAGGAAATTATGAAGTAAGAACTATTAATACAGTTTAATTATTCATGCACGCACCACGTATTCATATGGGATGACATGTACACACACTTCCAGTAATTTGAGGATAGATGTGCTGTGAGATATTGAACCATAACTTAGTACATGGAAAACTTTTAGGAACATTGCTCTAGCACATCTGATATGTCTATGATCCATGCAGAGTACATCCTAGTAGTATGAGAAAACAGCTCAGGAGCTGAAAGAAAGATATAAAAGGGACAGAAAAAGTATTTTGAAAACTTTCAATGGCTGATTAGAAAATTTGTAAGGGCCAAGAGCTTCATATCAAGAAAAAGCAGAAGAAATAAATGAAGGAATGCGCTACTCTTCAAGAAGACAGAAACATAGTCAGTGAAATAAACCTTACCCCTGCCAAGACAGACACTTTTATGTGTTGATACTGAAACCGAGAGGAATAATCCTGCTAACTGGTCAGAGTTGCTAGACTAAAAGATTAGTTAATTGAAAGAGGTACTTTACAAATATTAAGTAGTGACTTTTATTTTCCAAAAACTAGTGACAAATGGTACTTTTCTCAAGAATTCTATAAGCAAAAATTGCAGCATGAAGAGGGTATTCAAAGAAATTGGCTAATTTACTCTACAAAAGCCAATGTCATTTTTTGCTTCTGTTACAAATTTTACAGCTCGATGCCAGGCAACCAGTAGAGTTCTTCAATTTCTAAAATCATTAGAAGGCTCCTTCTCAAACACTGAAATCACTTACAGGATAATGTTAACAGATCCAGTTATGATGGCAACAGGACAGTAGTTTTTCAAAACTTAAAAAGGATTAAGAACTGAGGACAACTATGGTCAAGGGATGATGGATGGTCTAACTCTTTTGTACATCAAGAAAGGAGCATCCAACATTCAGTACAGTAACCTCATCCCAGTGTGTTGCAAGGAAATAAAGGAAGCTGGATTTTGTGCAGATGGCACCACTGTGATGTTAAGTCATACTTAGAGATATATTTAAGTGGGATAACTTCACTTAAATCTGAAAGAAAGAGGAAAAAGTGCATTCTCTTAATATATATGCAATAATGTGTCACCATTGTCATTGGCTGTACAGGCTATGGGACCTTAATTTTTGATTCAAAAAAGGGGGGCCCCACAAAGATTGCTTTGCCTCAAACCTCTCTAGACATGGTTCTGCCTACACACACACACACACACACACACACACACACACACACATACACACACACACACACACATATGCACAGAGGGTGTCCAGATGGAAATTTTTATAAATGTGTATTTTACTTTACAACAAACTGTAGGTTATTGGTGAAAGAGAAAACAGTGGTATGCTGCAATTGAAACTAAGACATATACAATTTACAGTATGTACATAATATATACATAATAAATGTGAAAATGCAGACACCTTACTGTAAAGGAATGATCTCATAATCAATCATGTGTCATCATTGATATCTCTGGTATCATTGCTCTCATTACTACCTACATCAGTAATGGATCTGTCCAGAGCACCCTTCTCCCAATAAGATAATTTGCACTTCTCTACACAACAACAAGAAGCAACCCAATTGTATTTTGTAATATTCCTACCACTGAATTATTATTTTTTTGGATCTGAATGTCAGGCACCTTAATCCTTTTTTCCTCAAGATATGCCTTAAAGTTGCTGCTTACCACCAAAATTTAATTCTTTCCTTCAACACTTGGAGAAGACTCTTACATGGATTGTTGTATGATGTAAATAACAACCCTCAATAATGTCTACCACTCACCGGTGAGTCATCTGCCTCAGCATTTCTGGCATTTGGGAATTTTATTTATTCCCAGGTGTTGACAAGACACAGTTTTCACTTTCCTTGCTTTCATGTGTTAGGTACTGCACTGTTCTTGTTGATACATTACATTTTCTGTTCTTGTAGTATGTTTAGATTGGGAAGACTGACACACTTGTGTACTACTCATTTGTCACAGCACTTTATGATGTTGGCAATGAGATTTCCCTGTTTGCTTTGGACTATTAGTCCACAGTTCCTTTCTGCTACCACAGCAGCTGAGCAGAATCAAATGAACATAATATAACTGCATTGCACACAGAAAGGCATATACACCACTAACTGTGTCTTACAAACTGCAGGAAGTAACAGTGTTGCCTAAATACATAAAAAAGACTATATGAAGTTTCTGATTTCCAATTTCTTTTGTTTACATTTTGGTTTCAGGTTTCAATTTTCTGCAGCAAATTCTTGTTTCACAGTGTTGCATAATTTGCCGTTACATGTAGGTTAGATGTGTTTATGTCTGCCAACCATTCATCTCTGCAGGAAAAACTGAACTGTGTGTACAATGGTCATAATGTAAAATTTAAAACACACGAGAAATATGTACAAATCCTCAAAATCAAGTAATAGTGAAAAAAAGGTATTCACTGCATTCATTTTTAACTTGTTCCTGACCATGAAACTTTAAGACAAAATTTATATGGCAGTGATAGGATTTTGTGGCTTATCAGAATAAAGAAAATTTGTTGTTACTTCCTCTTTCCACCCATCACTTCGAACTATGGGCTGCAGTTCTAAAAAAGAGATATAAAATTCTTTCAAAAACACCGCAGTGTAATGGAATCTTGGATCTCAACAGAAGACAGACACAAAATATACATATATGCAGCAGACTGATGTGGGTCACTAACGTGACAAACAACGCCTCCAGTCCAAAAAGAAAGTAGTACAATTACATTGCATACATTCAAATGAAATTTCTGTACTGAATTTTTTCATGAAGTAATAAGAAAAAAAGCAGAATTTGAGAAGGGTCACAAACTCAGCTGTATATGATAGAAGGACTGTTTCTAAACATGGTGCATGGGTGGAAGGATTCATTCTACAATGTATTTTCATTTCAAATTTTAACTTAAAAATGTAAGAAAAAACAAATTATAACATGAACAGGTGGAGAAATGGGAATTTAAAACTAAAAAGACTTTGGATGTCAGTGATCCTATCTCCTTGTATCAAGCTGCTCCACAAGAGGCTATAAGTCATACACATTCCTGCATACAGAGACCAACAGGGTAGGGTGGGGGAGACTACTGCAGTGTTACCATGTGTGTATATAGAGCCCTTATGCTTGTATGGCTGGAGAGAAGCATATCATACCTTCAGGACAGAGGTTAGCAATTAAAACAATTACAAAAGAATGCATTAATTGGCAACAAGTTCCCCTAGTACAGCAGGCATAATGGAATTTCAAACTCCATTTTGTTTTTTACACAAAAAGCATCATTTGCTCCATGTCAAGGCAGCTAGGAATATGCAAAGGGAGACCGTGCATGAAACAACTCTCATTAACTGTTGGAAACAAAGCCAGCATTGTGCAATATGTCTAGAAATAGTCCACAATACCTAATTTCATATTTTGTGGTTAACAAATATGCAATCCAGCTACAGATTACAAGATAAATGGTTACAGGAATAAAAACATTCAATTTAATTAACAAACTAAACATTATACACTGACCTTGAACTCAGAGAGCATGTACACTCTTTTACCAGTCTTACCATTAAATAAACTGATTGGCTGAGTAAATAAATTTGAGTATGACAAAAATGAAGACCTCTTGCTTTCACACTATTTTATGACTGTACCAAAACAATGAAGACATGCATATCCTTGAAAAACCTAACATCACTCTCAATATAACATATAAATATTTGCTATAAACTGAATCCAAAATCTTGAAACACACACTGCAAATTCACATTTTTTGGAGTGTGCTAAGATTCTGCAGAATACATGGACATTTACAATTTGTGCAAATATTTTGTACTTATACATATTTTAAACAGGTGTTTCCCAGTACACTGCACAGCTAGGGAGTTTCATTGAATTCCTGTTCTTTGATCCCTTGTTCTCTTGCTATGATCACATACCAGGTACAGCCACAGCTTGCTGATTCTTTGGATCCCCAAAGCACATTAGCTGCAGTCGCATACGAACACGAAACTCGGCCAAGATTTCTTCTACAACCCTGTAAAACAAAACTGTTTCTTAACAAAAGCTTGTGAAGACAACAAAACAGCAAACTGCACCTTTGAGCAGGAATGCTCATCATTTCTTTGTGTGTCAGCGTGCGAGTGCATGTGTGCATGCATGTTCAATAGTCCAACAAAGAAATAATGACTATATAAAAATCCATTTTCAAGTACATTGCAGAAAATTTGGTGACATAACTACACCATATAAAATCCACTTTTATTAGTACACACAGAATAAATACTGGCATATTGCACTTTTCAAATTCAGTACTACTGAATCAAGCTCTGCATGCAATAACAGTCTGTACGAGAAAAAATGAGTGGTAAATGCATTTTCCGGGATAGCATAGTCCATATAGCACCTCGCTATGGGCTGGACGGTCCTGGGATCGAATCCCGGTAGGGGTGAGATTTTCTGTACCTGTCCACACCGGTCCTGGGGCCCACTCAGCCTCCTATACAATGGGTACCGGGTCTTTCCTGAGGGTAAATTGGCTGGGGTGTGGCCTTGACCCCCCCCCCCAAACTAGAGCCAAATTTAAAGAAACAGTAGAGCTATACCTCTACTCCTCCTCTGGGCCTTTGTGGCCTGTTCTAGGAAAAACTTTACTTTTAAATGCATTTCAGGCCAGAAGTTCGTCAATATCATTCCACGAAATTCATATATATTGAAAAACTGCTGTATGACAAACAATAGGCAAAGTAAAATGATTTTTCAAAAGTACATTCTAGGAAACTGTGAATTTTTGGTTTGCATACTGTGTTTTTCAGAAAATTTACTGTTACTACTCACAATACAGTGACTGAAACTTCAGGAATAAATGTAAAGTGGTACCTTGATACTAAATGTAGCTAAATTATCTACAAATATCCAACATGCATAAGAACAGACTGTACTAATGCAAAAGGTTAGATTTTAAGTACATTACTTTTGCAAAGCTACTTCAGTGGTTACAAAAAGCAAAAAAGAATCCAATTGTTATAAGTAGTCCCACATTATTTCTGTACTTACTTCTTGTCAGCTGTATTGGTCAGTGGTGGAATTGCCTCTAGTGCTTCATCGAAGAAACTTCTGCAAACAGAAACATACCACTCAAAATGTAGTTCTAAACACTTTGAAATGAATGTTAATCTTATACCACATTTCATTATCAACCATCAATGATATATAAACTTAGAATTTGACAGTGGTTGTTTAATAAAACACCAGCTAATCCTATGCATACTTCAATGCCAAATCAGTGAAAGCTTGTAAAAACTAACTGAGCTGTTGGTGTAGTGAACAGTCTGACTGTTTCCTGTATAGCCTGAATGTCAGCCCGTGCTTGCTCGTTGCCTTCTGCACTGAAGCGAGTTACACATGACATCAGACGTGACAGTTCTTCTGCTACCGTTTCAACTATCTGTGTCAGTACACGTGATACGAGGTTTGGGGACACCCTATGTACCTGCAAGATAAAATATTTAAAAAATTATGCTATCACATCTCATTAAAAACAGCTGCACATAAAAATCAAACTCGAATACCAGACATTACAACAAATTTTACACAGCCAACGAATTTGTCACAAAATCATTTTGCTATAATATCAACTATATTCCTACCTTATCTCCTTGTCATAAAGAATAAAATGATTACATTATCACTGGTAAAACCCGGTTTCTAAGTTCAGACATGAAGCAAGGCATCCCTTGTCACTTTCTATTAATCATACCATACGATGCACGTAAAATGACAATAATTAACAATCAGTAATGAAGAGCAAAGTATCATCATCATCATCATCATCATCATCATCTGTAGTTTCTCCATTTAATATCTCTTTGTAGAACGCATTTCTAATATGAAGGTGTATCCAAAAGTCCCAGGACAACGCTCATAACACGCAAGTCGCTTGTAGTTCACGAGTTTCCCGCTACAGTGTGTTGCAGTGGCGTCTTGTGAGTGAGTGTGCCGAGTGGCGTGGTTGGATGTGGAAGCGTTTGATTGTTGCACATGTCTTTATGTGTGTATTGCATCAGCCGTCTGCGGTTTTCTGATATCGGCGGTATGGCGGAAGTTGACGAACAAAGGGCGTGCATCAAGTTCTGTGTGAGATTGGGTAAAACGGGAAGTGAAACTTTTGAAATGTTGAAACAGGCTTCTGGTGATTTGTGCATGAGCCGTAGCCGAACTTTTGAGTGGTTTGGACGTTTCAAGAATGGCAGAACTTCGACTGCTAATGATGATCGATCAGGTTGGTCAAGCATGGCAACAACCCCCTCAAAAGTGGAACAGGTACGGGCGGCTGTCAACCAGGATCGTCGTCGTACCATACACGATCTCTGTGCAGAGGTTGGAATTGGTTATGGAGCTTGTCAGCGAATTCTCACAGAACAGCTGAACATGCATCGGATTGCAGCGAAGTTTGTGCCGAGAGTGTTGACCCATGATCAGAAAGACAGTCGAGTAGCGATCTGTCAGGAACTGAAGGAAA
>Ga0123355_10004118_pt1 | contig 21073 bp, 17 predicted proteins | sample TergutEmb28metaG_3_FD_89872 | JGI IMG/M metagenome (GOLD analysis project Ga0123355, IMG submission 89872) | Embiratermes neotenicus P1 segment gut microbial communities from Petit-Saut dam, French Guiana - Emb289 P1 | ecosystem: Host-associated > Arthropoda: Insects > Digestive system > Gut ...
GGTTCTTCGCCATCAACGGTTACGCCTTCATATTCAGCCCTTGCTATTATAGCCACATCCGGGTTTTGCGCCGCAAAGTCTTTGCCAATTTCATGTATAAAATCCACCTGCGTATCGCCGTAGTGGCCTGTAATAAGGGCAATTACCTTTGCGCCAACTTTTTTCAATTGCTCCATGTAAGCCATGAAAACTGGCTTCAATATTTCTTCGGAATACGTTAATGTGCCCACGTATGTGGAAAAGCCGGGCGTCCCAAAATAATTTGCTGGAAGCACAATGCCGCCGCCTAATTTTTGGGCCGCACGCAAGCAAATGCCGTGTATTTTTAGTGTGTCTAAGCCCAATGGTAGGTGATGTGCGTGCCATTCTAACAGCCCGGTTGGCACAAAAAATACGGGACATTTTTTAACGGCTTCGTCAAACTCTTTTGGGAAAAGATATTCGTAACGATATTCGGTTTGCATTTTGATAGCTCCTTTTGAGTATGGGCGCTGCGCCTGCGGTTAGCGCGACGGCACGCTTTTTTTCGCAACGTATAGTATAACTCCCCAAAATTCGAAAATCAACTGGTACGAAAATCGTACCAGTTGAAAATGAATATTTTTTTCTAAATCTGCAACACTTTTACTAGGAGTGATTGACATGAACAACGGAAGATACGCAATTTTTATCGCGCTTGCAATTATTATTGTGTGCGTGGGGGCAAAGTCTCATAGCTGGCCAATGCAAAAACCGTACACAATAATGATTTACATGAATGGGTCGGACTTGGAAAGTGACTTTGGCCTAGCCACAGACGATTTAGCAGAAATGCTGGATTCTGGCCTGAAATCTCAGAACGCGAACGTGATAATTTTAACCGGTGGGACAAACCGCTGGATGAATGACGCCATACCGGAATACGAATGCATAATATGGGAACTTTCTGACGGCTGGCTAAACGAGCTGGAATCTATTGGCAACGCAGACATGGGCAACCCCGCAACGCTGCGGGATTTTATTAAATTTGGCTTAGAAAACTACCCGGCACAAAAATACGGCCTAATAATGTGGGACCATGGCGGCGGTTCTATTGCCGGTTTTGGGCATGACGAAAATTTTAACGACAGCAGCCTTAGCTTGGCCGACATGAAGCAGGCATTTGAAGAAGCCGGGCTTGGTGGGCAAAAGTTAGAATTTTTAGGTTTTGATGCGTGCCTTATGGCAACGATAGAAATGGCGATTTTGGCGGCGGACTACGCAAAAGTGCTGATAGCATCCGAGGACTTGGAGCCGGGAGAAGGCTGGGACTATCACTTTTTGGGGCAACTCAACAAAAGGCCGTGGATGAACGGCTTCGAACTTGGTAAGGTTATCGTCGACACATTCATAGATTTTTTCGGCAAGGATAGCGACGAGATTTTGACGCTTTCTGTCGTAGACCTATCGCTGGTTGACCCTGTAATGGAAGCAATGGGTGCGCTTATGGCTGCAGCGCATAGCGAAATTGAAACCGATGGCTTCCACACATTGGCGCACCGCCGCGCAATAACAAAAACATTCGGTGAGGGCAGCCCGCGCGATAATTATGCCGATATGGTAGACATCGGCGACATGGCCGTGCAATTGTACGACTTGTTCCCACAACAAGCCGAGGCCGTTTTGTTAGCTTTGGAAAATTGCGTTGTGTACAACCGCCATAATTCTGACGTTGACCTTTGGGGGCTAAGTACGTTCTATATTTATGGCGGAAAATCCCAAGGCGTGCCGTCACTGGCCACATACGCCGCCCTTGATATGGATAAAAATTATACTATGTATCTGCACGAATTTTTTGACAATTTGAAACATGGTGAACCTGCACCAATAATCCATACAGAATTGGTACTGTGGCAGCAATTGCGAAATACTGACCGCATGGTTGGCTTGCTTCAAACGAGTGATTCAAACGCCGACCTTCTTTGGCCTAATATAAATGGACACCCTGTGGTGTTGTTTTCAATTGCTACCACTACGATTGCCCGTAAATATGCAATTCCCGCAAAAATAAATTCTGTCGATGTTGATATTATTGTTTCATTTTCCAGTTGCAACCCACAGGGCAGAATTATCGGGAGCCGTAATATTGGTGAACGAGTATTTCAAAAAGGCTACGACCCTATTCTGCTGGGCGATAAAATTGCAATTTATTATATTGAGTATGATTTTGCAAGCGATAGCGAAATTTGGGCGCGCGGTGATGTATTTACTGTGCGTGATGATTTGCAACTTGCTTGGGCACCCGCTGGTATAAATCACAGGCAAGGCCTGCGGCTTACAGATGCACGTAACAATGTGACGTATGTATTTTTGTAAAGCTATAAATTTTTGTTGAATTTCTGTTTTGCATCGTGGTATAATCGCGTCGCAACATAGTTCGACACATTTTGGGGGCTTAAAAACATGCGGATTTGTGCCATAATTTTTAGTAGACGGTTGTTCCCTGCGTGATGCAGGGGGCGGTCGTCTTTTTTTGTACACACGAATCTAAATAAAACACAGGGAGATATATCATGAAAAAATTCATCAACAAAAGTGTACTCTTTATCATGGCGGCAGTGCTATGTTTGTCACTGCTGCCGCCAACAGAGGCGAATGCCGCAACATCAAATGCTGCCGCATTCCCAGAATACTTAAAGCAGGGGTACTTGGTTGCACATGCCTTGGGGGCACTTAGCGAAACGCAAACCTGTACCAACAGCTTTGAGGCATTTATTCGCAATTATGAACTAGGCCATAGGGTTTTTGAGGTAGACCTTCAACTTACCGCAGACGATAGGCTTGTGACAATGCATAGCCAATTTAACGTGGGTGCTTGGACATACGACCAATTGCGAAATTCGCAGGGCTTTACAATTATGGACTTCGAAACCTTATGCCTTTTGATGCTTGAATTTGACGATGTGTATATGATTACGGATACCAAATATCTGGACATAGCAAGCAATAGACGGGCGTTCGACATCATTAGTCAAACGATAAATCGTGTGGATCCAGCATTGTTTGACCGGTTCGTAATACAGTTTTACAATCAAGAAATGTTTCACTTTCTTGTAGAGAACTACGACTTCCCGCATGAAAATTTGATATACACATTGTACATGTCCCACGATAGCGACCGCGAAGTTGTTAGGTTTGTTGCCGAACATGGGATTCGCGCTGTTGTAATGTGGTATCACAGGGCAAGTCGCAATTTTGTGACATCGCTTAAAGAAGTGGGGGCACTGGTTTATGCGCATACTGTAAATGATGTAGCGCAAATCAATGAACTGTTTAGTGTGGGTGTCTATGGAATCTTTACGTGCTTTGTAACATACGCGGACCTAAATTATTCGCGAACCGGGCGGTTTTCACTAATGTTCCACAATCTTTCTCCGTGGGCAGAGCCGCAAGTTGGCAGAGCTATAGCCGATGGAATTGTACCGAGCACATTACAGCACAGCTATAATAAAGCAATGACCCGCGCCGAGTTTGCCGCTTTGGCTGTTGCTCTCTATGAAACGATAGCTGGCGAGGAAATAACTGGACGTATGAATTTTTACGACACCAACGATATAAATATACAAAAAGCCGCTTACATCGGCATTGTAAGCGGCACAGGATATGGCAATTTTTCGCCAGATATGGGGTTTAATCGCGAGCAAGCTGCCGTTTTCGTATCACGCCTTGCAGGCGCAATTGGGCAACCGTTGCCACAAGTGAAGGCAGCTTTTGCAGACAATGCACAAATATCGTTGTGGGCAATTGAAAGCGCAGGCCAAGTGCAAGCCGCCGGAATAATGAGCGGCGTTGGGTACAATGCTTTTGACCCACATGGTGCATTTACCCGCGAGCAGTCGATAATTACCGTTTATCGTTTGTTTCAGTTGTTGAGTTAAAACCTACTACGGCAACTTATTCCCAGCCGCTTTGTAAATCTTATACCACTCTGCGCGGCTCATCTCAAACCCGCAGCCTTTGCAAATGCCCTCCAACCGCTCGGCATTGGTCGTACCGGGAATCACCTGCATTTTTGCAGGGTGACGTAGTATCCATGCAACAACAACGGCCTCGGCTGTAACATTTTTCTCTTCGGCAATTTCGTCAATGGCTTTGTTAAGTTCTGGAAATTTATCGCTGCCCAAGAACACGCCATCGAAAAAGCCATACATAAACGGCGACCACGCCTGTATTGTAATATCTTCCAACCGGCAGAACTCCAAAATGCTGCCGTCATGGTCGGCAGACGGCGGGTTTGTCATGTTCACATTTAGCCCAACGTCAATCATGCCAGTATGTGTTGGGGAAAACTGCAACTGATTTGCCACAAGTTTGTTGTCGCCCAAATATTTATTTAGCAAGCGAATTTGCCCGGAATTGTGGTTGCTTACACCAAAACACCGTGCTTTACCGGCTTTGTGCAATGTTTCAAATGCCTCGGCTACTTCTTCTGGCTCCATTAAAGTGTCCGGACGGTGCAGCAAAAATACATCAATGTAATCTGTTTCTAATCGCTTCAAACTGTTTTCTAGTGACGCAATAATGTGACCCTTAGAGAAATCGAATGTTCCATCCTTTTTATTGATACCGCATTTTGTTTGGATAAGTATTTTGTCGCGGGGTATTGCTAGGTCTTTTACCGCTGTTGCAAAAACAGATTCCGATGCACCGCCGCCATAAATATCCGCGTGGTCAAAGAAGTTGATACCGCCATCTACAGCGGTTTTTACGAGTTTTGCCACGTCTGCGCGTTCCATTGCAGATATGCGCATACACCCCATTGATACCGCAGATGCTTCCAATTTTTTGCCGATTTTGATGCTCGTCATTGCAATCAATCCCTTCCAAAATTTGTTTTCTTTGATTGTACTCTTTCAAAAAAATAAATTCAACTGGTACGAAAATCGTACCAGTTGAATTTGAAAATTTTTTAGCACCATGATGTCATGTCATTGACAATATCACGGACATAATATAATCTTAAGGCATCAACAATACAAAGGAAGTGGCTTATGTCTATCCCAACCCCGCATATTGACGCAAAAAAAGGTGCGTTCGCAAAAACGGTTCTTATGCCGGGCGACCCTTTGCGTGCAAAATTTATTGCAGAAAATTTTCTGGAAGCTCCAAAACTTGTAAATGAAATTAGAGGTATGCTTGGGTATACAGGTTCGTACAACGGTACCCCGGTGTCTGTAATGGGCAGTGGTATGGGCTGTCCGTCAATGGGTATTTATTCATACGAGTTGTATAAATTTTACGATGTAGACAATATTATTCGCATAGGCTCGGCAGGGTCAATAAATGTGGATTTAGAACTTGGCGACGTTGTAATGGGTGTAGGCGCGTGTACTGAGTCCAGTTATCCGGCACTTATGGCGCGTTGTCCCGGTACGTTTGCACTAACTGCATCGTTTGACCTTATGGTAAAAGCAAAAAACGCCGCAGATATTTTGGGCATCAAAGTACACGCCGGCAATTTGCTAACCAGTGATGCGTTTTACAATGACGATACAATTGGTATGAATGCATGGATGCGCATGGGCGTTCTTGCAGTAGAAATGGAGGCGGCCGCGCTGTATGCTAACGCCGCCCGTACCGAAAAAAGTGCCCTGTGCTTATGCACAATTTCCGATAAAGTGTTCTCCCGTGAAGAATTTATGTCTGCCAAAGAGCGAGAAACTTCATTTACACAAATGATAGAGCTTGCTCTCTCCATGCTATAAAATGAAGATGCTTGAAGTTAGAAATTTATGTAAAACATATGACTCGCCAGATGGCAAAAACGGGAAATTCGCCGCTTTGGACGACGTTAGCGTTACCGTAAACAAAGGCGAAGTCTTTGGTTTTATAGGCCTTAGCGGCGCGGGGAAAACATCCCTTGCGCGTTGTGTTTCTTCATTGGAAAAGGCCGACAGCGGCGAAATTCTGTTTGGCGGCGAAGATATTACAAAGCTAAAGAGAACGAAATTGCGTGAAGCCCGCAAAAAAATGGGTCTCGTCTTTCAGCATTTTAATTTGCTTATGAATGCTACGGTTTATGAAAATATTGCGTTTCCCTTGCGCGTGAGAAGACCAAAAACATCACGTTTTCGCATTGTAAAAAGATGGCGTGAATCAAGACAGCTTAAAGCAGAAATTCCCGACCGCGTCAACGAACTGTTGGAAATAGTCGGCCTTACAGATAAAGCGCGTGCTTACCCTGCAACCCTTTCTGGCGGGCAAAAACAACGCGTAGGCATTGCCCGCGCCCTAGCCACCAAGCCAGAACTCGTTATTTGCGACGAAGCAACAAGTGCGCTTGACCCCGATACCACCCGTTCCATTTTGGCACTCATCAAAAAAATTGTAAAAGAAACAGGCGTAACTTTTTTGGTAATAACCCACGAAATGGACGTAATAAAAGAACTTTGCAGCCATGTAGCCATCATGGAAGGCGGCAAAATAATAGAAAGCGGCAAAGTTTTGGATGTTCTAACCAGTCCTGAAACAGATACGGCAAGACGCTTTTTCTCAAAAGAATATGTAAACGAGGACTGGCTGAAAGCTACCACGCCGGAAGGTCGGCGTAGTCAAATTCTACATGCCGTGTTTATAGATGACTCTGCTCGCCGCCCGTTCATCAATGACGTAATACGAAAATTTGATGTAGAAATTTCCATTTTGTCCGGCAATATAGAATCTGTTGGCGGCACAATGGTAGGCTCGCTTGTATTGGAACTAATTGGCACGCAGGAATCCGTGGCGCAGGCACTAAAATATTTTTCTGATAACGGCGTACCGGTAGAGGTGATTGACCATGTATAATTTTTTAACAGGGCTGGGCATCTCTAGCGAGACGTTAAATGAGTGGGCGTTTAATCTTTCCCGCGGCACCAACCGCGATTTTGAAACTTATGTAAGTCATATGTGGCGCATTTTGTCACGCGGCACCATAGACACGTTGTTTATGGTTGGGTTGGCCTCGTTGTTTGCAATAATTTTTGGTACTTTAATTGGGTTGTTTTTATATTTGACTTCATCTAGCGAAAATATCATAATATCTGCGCTTAATCGCATTGTTGGCACCATTGTAAATATCGGGCGCAGTATCCCATTTGTTATTCTTATAATACTGCTAATGCCATTGGCTAGACAAATTGTGGGCATGGCCATTGGGCGCGAAGCTTCCGTCGTTCCGCTTACAATAGCTGCCATTCCGTTTATGTCTCGCGTAATGGAGTCTGCATTCAAGGAACTTGGCCGCGGAATTATAGAAGCGGCAACTTCCGCAGGGGCAACCACGCCACAAATAATATGGCGCGTAATACTGCCGGAGTCTGCCCCGGGCATGGTGGCGGGTTTTACACTGCTTATAATAAATTTAATAACATTTTCTGCAATGGCTGGTGTAGTAGGGGGCGGCGGGCTTGGACAAATTGCAAATGTCTACGGTATGCACCGCCACCGCACCGATGTTTTAGTCTACACCATAATTATATTAGTAATAATTGTACAAATTGTCCAAGCCGTTGGGCAGTTTATATCCCGTAAATTAGACAAGCGATAATTTGGTTTTTAATGCAATCGCCAATTGGTCGGGACATGAAGTAGGGCGACCTTTGCACTGTATGCCGCTTAATGCGCTAATAATCTCTTCTGGCTTACGACCTTTTGCCAATTGTGCAATCCCTTGCAAGTTTCCGTTGCATCCGCTTTGGAATTGTAGTTCCTTAATAACGCCGTTTTCTACTTCAAATTGAATTTCTTGACAGCAAACGCCTTCTGTTTTGTATGTCATATTGCATACCTCCATAAATTATTTTTTGTACAAGTATATCATATACCACAAAATAATACCTTTTTTTTATGTTTGTGCGAAAACATGTTGCTGTTTTGTAAAATGTGCTCTATAATTGTTGTAAGTAAAATAATATAAAAATGTTATGTAGTGATGGGGAGGAAAATTAATGGTTGATAAGCAACCAGAAATGCTTGTGAGTGAAATAATTTCTGCCGAAGATCAAGACGTGCTTGGCGAAATTTGTAACATTAGCATGGGCACTGCAGCAGAGACATTGTCATTGATTTTACAACACACAGTTCACATAGACACGCCAAATGTAACGGTTTTTACATGGAATGGTCTTCGTGACATCTACGGCAGTACAGCTGTTGGGGTGCGTGTTGGTTATGAAGTTGGTCTTAGCGGCTCAAACATATTGCTTTTAAAAGACCGAGATGTTAAAATCATAACAGATATTATGATGGGCGGCGCAGGAAATGTGGAGGAGCCGATCGAGCTTAATGAAATGGACATGAGTGCCATTAGCGAAGCCATGAACCAAATGGTGGGTTCTACAGCAACATCGTTGTCATCCATGCTAAAGAAAAAGGTAGACATTAGTCCGCCTCAAGCATTTAATATCGACTTTAGCACAGAAGAAAACCAGTATCTAGTTGGTGTAGTATCCAGCCAGCCAATTGCCATGGTAGATTTTAATATGAAAATTGGCAATTTAATTTCCAGCGAGGTTGTACAAATTTTTAACATGGATGCAGCTTTAGAGTTGGTAAACACGTTGAAGCAGTCAATGTTCGGATAAATTTTGCTTTGGTAAATTATACAAACACATACGAGGAGTGTAAAATATGGCTGAAAAAACAGTTCTTTTGGTTGATGACGCGGCTTTCATGCGCATGATGCTAAAGGATGTATTAACTAAAAATGGCTACAAGGTTGTTGGCGAGGCCGAAAACGGAGTCAAAGCCGTAGAAAAATTTAAAGAATTAAAGCCGGATTTATGTATACTTGATATTACAATGCCAGAAATGGACGGTATTCAAGCCGCTAGGGCAATTAAAGAAATTGATAGTGCTGCTTTAATTGTCATGTGTTCAGCCATGGGGCAGCAGTCTATGATTATCGAGTCTATTCAAGCGGGGGCAAAAGATTTTATTGTAAAACCTTTTAATGCCGAACGTGTTCTTGAGGCTGTCAGAAAAGTAATAGGTTAATAAATAACTTACCTTGCAAGGGTGGGTTTTATGAAGTGTCTCCATCAACATGGAGGCACTTTTTTGAGTCATAATTCCGTCACTCGCGATATATACATTCAAAGAGGTGATTGTAGTGCCGGATAATGTGAAAAGAAGGTTGCTAAGTAAGCCTGCGCTAGTAGCGTTGGTTATTGTGATAATTTGCCTATGCATTGCAGTTTTTGCAATTGGTTTGCAACCGGAAGAAAACGCAGACAAGATTTACACAAAAATTTACATACATAGCGTACCGGTTGGTGGACTTACCGCCACGGAAGCAGAAGCCGTTTTAATGGAACGCTTCCAGCTCGGTCTCGAATCACAAACAATAAAATTCTTGCTTAACAATGAAACAGTTGCAGAATTTAGCTTTACACAGTTTGGTGCAGAGTACGACTTTACCAATTTGGTACAAGAAGCTTTGGATTACAGCCAGCTTCGCAACTTGCCGCGTAGGATAGGGCGCATGTTTGGATTTTCATATAAAATTGATGCGCCAATTGGGTTAAAAATTGAGCCGCAGCGTGTAGAGGGTATTTTTAACGGGCTGTTGCGTAAAGTCGGCGTTGCGGCGCAAAATGCGAGTTTTGCAATGGAGGATGGAAACATTGTTGTAAGTGCAGAGTCCACCGGACGCGGGATAGAAGTTCAAGCGTTGGCACTTGCAACAGAGGAAGTACTTCGCAGTTTCCAAAGCGGAGTAGTCGAACTTGTGCTTCATGAAGTTTTGCCGGAATACACTGTGGCAGATTTTAACTTTCCCGTTTCTGTTTTGGGCTCATTTCGTACAAAATATACAGGGGGCGAAACCGACCCGCGTGTATATAATGTGCGACTAGCTTCTGACCGTATAAATAACCAAGTGTTGCACCCGGGGCAGACATTTTCTGCCGGTACGCTTATTGCAGCGCATAAACCAAACAGCGGCTACAAATCGGCAATAGTGCTGGTTAGGGGCGAACCTGTTGAAGATATAGGCGGTGGCGTTTGCCAAGTTGTATCAACGTTGTACAATGCTGTACTGGCTGCAGAACTGCCAGTTATACAGCGGCACAACCATTCCGCACCTGTCAGCTATGTAGAAAGCGGTTTTGACGCAACCGTCGCTGGCGATTATTTCGATTTAAAATTCCAAAATAACTCTGGCCGGCCAATTCTTGTGGTTAGTCAAATGAAAAATGGTGAACTGATAATTACGATTCACGGTTACGAGACGCGACCGCCCGGGCGCAGCATTCGTTTTTCTGCAAATCGTGTAAAAGTAACCCAGCCAGAACCTTATCGCGAAGTAGTTGACCGGGACGTGCCGCTTGGCGAACGGTATATAGTGCTGGAATCCCAATTAGGCTATCATATTGAACTATTAAAGCATGTGTACATAGATGGCAGCGAAGTGGAAGTTGTAAAAATTAATACATCTATTTACAAACCTTTGCAGGGGGTTATTGCCATTGGAGCCGGACAGTGATACAATCGGTTTGGTGGTGTGAGATGAAAACAAGGACAAAAATACTTATATTTGTAACTATAATAGCCGGAGTTGTGGCTGTTCAATTATTTTTCCCAAACAATAGAAACCATCTGATGCAAATGGAATTGCAGATAGGGCAGGGCGTTACTTTTCAATTTGATGCCAACCCTTCTTTCCATAGCAACAGTTCTGGTTTCTATTTTTATGTTTCTCACGATGGCATTAGATACCAAGGGTCTGACGGCAGTATTGGATGGAGTTGGCATTTTAATATTGCCCGCCCAATTGTGGCCACTCATGGGGGTTATATTGCCATTAGTGAAGAAAATGGACGCAGAATTTACGTTTTTCATGCAGATGGGTCGGGGCCGCCGCTGTTTCAACAGGAGTTTAACTACCCTATAGCGACATTTTCTATTAATAATGCGGGTTTTTTAGCGGTTGTACTTAGGCGTGGCGACAACCACTATGTAGAGGTTTATAACCAAGCAAGCGTTGGTGATAACGGTAGAGTATACCGTAGACTTATTGCTGAGCCAATGGCCTTTGTTTCTGCTGTAGAAGTTTCTGAAAACGGGCGTTTTATTGCCGTGGCACTTACAGATTTGCATATTAACTTCGAAACTACCGTTCAGCTTGGGTACATTGGTATTGCAGACGCACGCGATATTGCAGATGCACATGGGATTTTTTTTGCGGAAACTATATTTAATGATTTTGTACACTCTATGCGGTTTATGGCCGACGGTAATTTTGTTGTTGCCACGACTGCAGGGGTTATGTGTTACCGTATAGTTTCAAGTGCTTACGCACCAACTTTAGCGTATCGCGTGTGGGACATAGAGCATTCGAATTTAATTGATAAATTTATTTTTTATGGCGACAGGCATTTTGCCTATGTAACAGGCGCAAGGCGTGTTGGCATAGCCGATGCCACACCAGCCGGGATTGTGCGCATTTACAATATTAATAATACAATGACCGGCGAGTTTAATTTGGGGCGGCCAGCGACCCATATATCTGCTGGGCATGGTGCATTGCTTATTGGTGCGGGGCGCAATTTCCACGCTGTTAGTTTAAACGGCAACCATTTGTGGGAACATAATGTACTGCAAGACACGCATGGCCGCAATGTAATATTTTTGGATGATACTAATACAATTTTGGTTCCCGGTTTAAACAGGGCAGATGTCCATGTGCGTCGTAGGGTTAGGACATCGGGAACAGCAGAGTAGGGTTATATGAAAAATTTAGTTAGATATATGCCCACCCCTAATGTAATGAAATTATTTGTGCTTGTGGGCGTTGTTTGGGCGGCTGTTCTTGGGCCGTCGTCCTTTGTTTTGGTGCTTACAGACGTTGGGGCCACAAATTCGCAAATAGGGGTATTTACTGCGATAGCTTCGGTTTTAAGTGTAGTTTTCCAGCCTGTGTGGGGCATGATTAGCGACAAACTGCGTTCGCCACGCAAGGTGCTTTCTTTTTGCCTAATAGGGTCGGCTGTTTTTTTTGGCAGTGTCTTATTTTCGACTAATTTTTATGTAGTGGCGGCATTACTTTTGCTTGACGCTATTGCCCGATGCGGTATTATAGCACTTTTGGACAGCCACACAATTACGGAAGTTAGCAAAGTACCCGGGTTGCAATACAGCCATGTACGCTTTGCAGGTTCCATTTTTTTTGGCCTTTTGTCGTTTGCTTATAGCGGAATTATAGACAGCTCTGGCGTTCGCATGATAATTCCTATTTCCACTGTAGTAATTTCATTTGCAGTTTTTTGGGGGCTTTTTATGTGTCGCCCAAAAGGGGATGCACAGGCGGAAGTTACCCACGTAAAGCCCAATTTAAAACGGGATGCAATATCACTGCTAAAGGACAGGCAATATATTTTGTTGCTTGTAAGTATTGGATTTATGGCACTGGGAACGCAGCCGCTTTGGACATTTTTGGTCGAATTTGTGGCGGGGACAGGGGGTAGTCTTGGAGATGTGCCACTTGTTGGGGCTTTGCGTTGTGTAATTGAAATCCCAGCGTTTATTTTTGTGGGGATAATGTGCAAAAAAACGAGTCCAAAAAAATTGCTGATAGTCGGGACAGTTTTCATGCTTGTATATATTGTAACACTGTTTTTTGCCAATTCATTTTTCTGGATTGCGGTGGCGCATATGTTTGGTGGTACGCCCGGCTTTATTTTCTTACTAACGGGCCGCTTGCGTTATGTAAATGAAGCAACTCCCGAGTCTGTGCGCTCTACGTCAATTACGCTTATGGGCACAATGGAAGTTGCTTTAGGTTCGATTTTAGGTAGCCTTGTTGGCGGCTTTGTGCTGGACATGCATGGTACGCGTGTGCTTACAATGTTTTCGTTTGTGGCTGTTGCGCTGTCCATTGTGGTGCTGTTGTTTTTAAAACGCCGGTCAGAACAGTTAAAATAACTCCTTTAAATCATCTATATGGCGGATGATTTTTTCTTTGTCCAAGTGGATGTATATGCGGTTGTTTTCTTTTTCATAATGCACAAGCCCAAGACTAAGCAGTGCCGACGCGTGGTGCGAAATGTTGGCACCGGTGCAGCTTAGCTTTTCAGCAAGCTGGCTGCCGTACATAGGGCTGTCTTTTAGCAGTTTTAGAATGCTTAGCTTTGTGCTGTCGGAAATGCACTTTAGAAAAGCTTCTGCATCTTCGCCGGCGGTTTTTGTGTCCTTGAATAAATCATTTAAATCTAGCATATGAAAGCCTATGGTAAATGGGGCTTTTTCTGCATAGCCTACAGTCATTAACGAGGCAGAATTTACCCTGTAAATGCTGGGATAGACGGAATACAATTGCTTGTCGTCAAGGGTTACATTAAATTCGTCGCGTACTATTGTTTGTGCTTCAGTGTTCATCCTATCCATCAGCGGCGTCATTTCGGCAATTATATTTGGCCTGTGGGCAAGTATTAGTTCTTTTACTTGGGTGGTTATTGCGGTGTAATAGCCTAAATATAGGTCAAAATTGTGGTACATACGCATTGCATCCAGCTTATTTTCGTCGGATGTTTGGCATTTGTCCAAAAGTGTGAAAAATTCCGAATAGGTTATTGGTGGCGGTGGCGTATCCATCTCAAGTATAGAAAGAATAAGGTCCCCATCTACTGTCGCAAGTATGGCAATTTCCTTGTCGGCAGAAGTTTCGTTGGCAAAATAGTTGCAATAAAAAGTTGCCTTTGCGAAAAGATATTTTGTGATATCTCTTTCCCTAAACAAAAATTCTGCAAGTTGTTGCCCGGTGGTTTCGTAGCCGGGCATGCTGAATGTGATATGTTTTTTAATGTACTTTTCCAACTCTATTGATTGTTTGAAATATTGCGTGATAACGGATTTGTATTTGCTACCGCGGTTTGTAATCATTTCATTCATGTCGGTTTTTATGGATTTGTCGTTTATAATGTAGGATAGAATGTCGTTGCATTCGTCCTCGTATAATGGCTCGTAGTTTATTTTGTAGCGCATAGTTTCCTCCTTTTTTGTAGGTCGCCGAGGGCGGCGACCCCTACGTGGAACAAATTCAAGTTGTGACTGAGAGTCACAACTTGAATTTGTTTTTATTAGATTGATTTTTTAAGACTGCTGTCTCAACAACCGCGCGTAAACTCCACCTTTGGCAAGCAATTCATCATGGGTGCCAACTTCCGCTACGCTACCGTTGTCCATTACCACAATTTTATCCGCAGTTTTGATATTATGCAAGTTGTGCGTTGTTATTAAAATAGTGTGGTCGCGGCGCAAGTCATCAATTGTTTGCATTACATTGCGCTCGCTTTCGGCGTCCAACGCGCTTGTTGCTTCGTCAAAAACTAAAACTTCTGCTTTGCGGCATAGTGCACGTGCAATGGCAATACGCTGTTTTTGCCCGCCAGACAGGCTGCCGCCTTTTTCGCCGCAGTCTGTGTTGTAGCCGTCGGGTAGGGATGTTATGAAATCGTCGGCAAAGGCGCGGGTTGCAGCTTTTTTTATTTCTTCGTCTGTTGCTTTGCCTTGGCTGCCCATTGCTATGTTTTGGGAAATGGTCATGTCAAATAGCTTGCAGGTTTGGTCTACATACGAGAAGTGACTGCGCCAGTCGTGTAAATTATTGGCGGTAAATGGTAGGCTGCCTATTTTCATGTTCAGGTTGTCGCGTTTGTACATTCCCATGATTAAGCGTAGTAAAGTAGATTTACCGCTACCAGATTCGCCTACGAAAGCTACCATTTCGTTTTCATTTATGGTTAGGTTTACGTTGGTTAGGGCGGGGTTGGGGGTGTTTTTGTAGGAGAAGTTTAGGTTTTGCAAGGAGATAGCTGTAGACTGGATTGCTTCGCTACGCTCGCAATGACGGGGTTTGTCGCAATGATGGGTGTCAGCCCTGTCATTGCGGGCTTGACCCGCAACCTCCGGCACAGAATCAATTACATCAAAAACCCGTTTTGCTGCAACAATAGGCGGTTGCAACCCGGCATATGTCGCGCCAATTTGCGATAAGGCCGCACTCATAGCACCCACAAGCGGGAATATCATCATAAGTTCGTGGAAATACAAACTGCCATTAATTACAAACCAGCCCCCCATGGCGAAAATTAGCATCATCGACAGCCAGCCTTGTACGGAAGTAAATACATCCTGCCACATTCCTATGAAAGCCTGCCTAAATGCAATTTTTTTAAGCCTGCCGTTCTCCTTATCAAATGATAACAATGACTGCTGTTGTCTGCCAAATGCACGTATTGTAAGCGCGCCGGCAAAAATATTTGATGTGGCTTTTACTGCATCTGCATTAGCGTTTAGCCTATCTTTGCCAATTTTTGCAAGGGGTGCGGCCAAGAAAGATTGCGCCGCAAAAATAACTGCGCCAATAACCAATGCGCCAATTCCAAGCCGCCAGTCGATGAAAAATACCGTAGCCGCTGAAAATACAATTGCAATAATATTGCTTATGAATGGCGAAAGCGAGTTGCCAAAAATATTTGATGCGGTATCAACGTCTGTGTTCACAGCGGCAATACCTTCGCCGGAGTGTTTTGCGTTTTCCAAACTGGATTTCATGAATGCTCGTATCAAACTGCGTGTCATGTCGCGCTCTGCCCAAGCAAGTGTCATTACATAAATTATAAGCCCCGCCCCAACAGCAACCATGTACCCAATTAGGAAAATTGCCATAAACCGTATCGCACCAATAACGATAGAAAGCTCACGCGCAACAATGCCTTCCATTACACCACCAAGGAAAATGGAATTCATAATTGCCATGCTAAATGCCTGCGAACTGTATAGGAAAATGCCAAAAACATACAGTAACATATAGGGACGCATGAAGCGAAAAGTTCTGAAAAAATATTTGCGGTCAGTCATTATATAGCCTCCTTAGATTGTGAATCGTATAAGTTTTTGTAAATAGGGCAGGTGTCAAGTAACCCGTCATGTGTGCCAACTGCGGCCACTTTGCCGCCGTCCATTACAATTATTGTATCGCAGAAATTGATAGCTTTTAGGCGGTGCGCCACCATTACAACTGTTTTTTCTTGGGAAATGGAATCGAAACTTGTAAGGATTGCGGCCTCTGTGGCTGGGTCAAGCGCAGAAGTTGCTTCGTCAAACAGGATGATTGATGCATCGCGGTAGAAAGCCCTTGCAAGTGCAATCCGCTGTTTTTGCCCGCCAGAAATATTCTCGGCAGATTCATTTAGCTCCGCATCAAACCTGCCCGGCAGTGAGTTGATGAAATCCAGAATACCGGCATCGCGGCAGGCTTTTTCAAGCCGTGGCATGTCTCTTGGAATTTCTTCGCCCGTAATATTTTGGCCAATGGATTCCGGGAAAAGGAAGCTGTCTTGAGGTACATATGCAAATGCGCTTCGTTGCGATTCAAGCGAAAGTTCTGCCGTACTTGTTCCCATTAGCGAAATATCCCCCGCTGTCGGTTGATACAGCCCAAGCAAAAGCTTTAGTACGGTACTTTTACCACTGCCGCTGCCCCCAACAAACGCTACTCGTGAGCCTTTTTTAATTTGGAAACTTACATTGTCTAGGGTAGGGGGTGTGTCGCCGTCTGCACCGGGGTATGAGAACGACAAATTTTTGGCAGAAATTGCGACCCCGTTACCGTGGCCAAGCTTGCTTCCCTTTGACAAATCCTCTGTTTCGCCGTCAAGGGTTTCCATCAGACGTTTTGCACCTGCGGCGGCAGTTTGTACACTGCCTTGGCGTTGACTAAGCATAACCAGCCAGTCTGCTGTGGCGAATATGAGCATTACATATGCAATAAATTCTGCCTCGGTCATATAACCATTAATTGCGCGGCTGGCGGCCATAGCCGTTACCGCCAATATTGGTACAAGTGCCGTAAGCATCCCCGCAAATACTATTGGCGTAATGGCAACGGCATAATTTTTGGTTTCAGAAATTATTTTGGCGAATGCGTTGTCGCAACGCTGTACCATAATTTCTTCCAAAGAATATGACGCAACGGTAGATGTGTTTTGCAAAGAGTCATTGACTATTGCGTTAAACTTTGCGCGAGCCTCCAGCCGTTGTGCCTGCTTTTTTTGAATAGGTATGGATATGACCATTTGTACCGCTACCAAAACCGGAAATGATGCGAACAAAATCAATGTCAGTGGGGCATGTATGGTTAGCATAAAAACGAATATAACTATGATAGATATGAAATCCGAAATCATGCGTAAGCCACTGCCGGAAACAGTGCCGTCACTGTCGCCAACTAAATTTACTGCAGATGGTAGGTCATTGGAGAAAACGGAAAGCGATTCGCCGCTGTTGGCTTTTTCAAATGCCGCGAAGGGCTTTTGTAAGAAATATCTCGCAAAGTTATCCCGGAAGCGGTAACCCGCCCGCCCGGCAAACCGCCCTAGAAGCAATGCCGACAATGCAGATGCAACGGCTCGCAACAATGTCACCACCGAGATAATAATGATGAACCTAACTAAGACGCTTGAGTCAAAGTCTATTGCCGCTTGACCTAAGTCACCGGTTAGCCTTGACGTGGTTACACTTGCCACAGCAATTACCAGTGCAAGCAGTAAGTACAGTACCAAAAAACCTTTGTAGCGTTGGCTTTGCTTTGTTAATAGTTTAAAAACAAAATTCATGATGTGCCTCCTTAAGTGTTTGTTGAATGTTGTTTGTTGTGATTAGATTATAATTTAATGTGCATTTGATGTCAAGTGAAAATTTGAAATAATTTTTTAACATTAAATGGACATTGAACATGTATAATTCATTTGCATAAGTACATAATAAAAGCGCGGGTTATAAACCCGCGCTAATTTATTTTATAGGGTGATATTTAATGGACATAAACTGCACACATAAATGCTTTTACCAATACGACGGCAAATGCACATTGAAGGAACTACCGGTTTTAACAGGGCATGTTAGCACAACGGATGATGTAGACTGCCCGTACTTCGCAAACCAAACTAACGCCTAACCGGGAAAACATTACTTGCCTCAACAATGGCATCGTAAATTGCATAAGCTAACTGCCATTGATATTGTGACGTAGCAAGCCGCGCGGCTTCCTGTGGGTTTGTCAGAAATCCAACTTCCACAAGTGCCGCCGGCATATTTGTATCACGAAGTACAATTGTAGCCTCCCTAAATAGCAAGTTTCGGCTGTTTGCGCCGGTTCTTGTAACCATATGCCGTTGCACAATTTCCGCAAACTGGCGGCTGGTGAACGTATTGTTGCTGTTCTGTTCACGTTCTCCAAAACTGTAAAGGGTTTCTATACCATGCGGCACAGGGTTGGGGTTTGCTACAGTTCCTGCAGCGTTGCCATGTATGGATACAAATAAATCGGCATCTAGGGCATTGGCAAATTCCGCACGCCAAGTATTGTAAACTGTATAGTCGCCATAGCGTGTCATGTACCCACGCAAGTTTGGGTTGGCATGTATAAGTCCCATTACTTTGTTTGCAAGTGTTAGATTTAAATGTCTTTCGATTATACCGTTGTTTGACGAACCAATGTTGGTACCGCCATGGCCCGGGTCAATTACTACAATGAACTGTGACAATTCCCGCGGCAAATGGGCGCGAATTATATATGACTCTGGTGTTTCGTGTACAGAAAGCACCAATACTTGAAGCGTATCGAATACTAATCTTGCATTGCCGGAAGCATCGGTATCAAGGGTTACGTTGTCAATAAGGCTGTCTAAAATACTGAGTGTGCCGCGCCCAAACTCCGAAGCAGAATTGGGAAGGGTAAGGCTGTATCTTAAACGCAGATATTCATTGGTATGAGTTATTTGGCTAATGTCCATGCTAAAGCCTTGGTTTCTTGAAATATGCAACTCGCGACGCGCACTGTCATACCTTATGCCAGATAACGCTTGATGCAAATGAAGTACTACGGCATTATTATCTAATGAAACGCTGTAAGTTGGCCAAGCATTGCCCATATACAGCCGTACATATGCCGTGCCGTCTGCGCGCTGCCCGGTGGTGAAGTTAGTTGCAAATGAGCCGTTAAAGGCAAAGCTGCCACTGTTTTGCATTGTTGCGTTGTCAATATTTATGGTTAAAAAGTTTGGATACCCATGTGTGGAAATGGAAATTGTAGGCGTGACATAGCCCTGTATTACAAGGCTATCCATGCCCTGTTCGGTTCTGCTAAATACGTTTTGAATATTGTTTTTTGTAAACGCAATTGTTAGAGCCTTCCTGTCTGGTGAAAGTGACAGGCTAAAATCTGCTGCGCCCACAACGTCAAATACTATGCGTGAAACCATTGGCGTGGTTGTGTACTGCGTGATTCGCACCCCGGTAATTGGTACAGTGTGATGCAGCGGAATACCATTTGCAACCAAGTTTACCGCATTGTGAATAGTAACTACTAGCCTGTTATCGGATATGACAAAATAGCTTACATTCGAAATAGGTGAGTCTGTTGCAACAACATATGCCCCCATGCCAACTTGGGCAGGGGTTAGCACTTGAGTTATGTTGGTCTGCGAATGTGACTCAGCTATAATTGGTGCGGTAGATACATTTCGCGCCCTAGTCCTGCCGCTGGGTGGTGTTGGCTCCGGCTCCGGTAGGGGAGGTTGTGGCAATGACGGAGGTGGAGGAGGTGGAGGAGGCAGATATGGAGTAGAAGAATTTCCCGAACCATTGTTGTTATCGGGCTCGGGTTCGGGTTGTGGATTTAGGATTTCCGGTGGGGTAGCTATGTAACCGTTGCTGTTCCCCCCGGGTGTATTTACAATTGCGGCCGGTGTATCTTCGTCCCAGTATACATCGAAACCAAAAATTTCTGCGGGAAATCGCAGAGGTATCATAGTCGTATCCATCATAATAATTGGTGAAGCGTTCATTGTAATACGGCTGCCGTTTAGAAGAGCCGATGATTCGTCAATAGTCATAACCAGTACGTTGTTGCCGTGAAAAACGGTAACTTGCCTATTTTCCGAATGCCAGCCAACAGAGCCGCCCATTTGTTCAAAAACAGCACGGGCAGGAACCAGCACTCTGTCATTGAGAAGAACAGGAGGTGCTGGCAAGCCGCCAATTTCTTGGTTGTCTATAATTAGACGTATGTTTGAGGCCGCAACCTCTGCCGCGAAAAATAGTGAAAAAACAGAAAATAGTCCTAGTAAAATAAAAATTTTCATATTACACCCCGAATTTTGTAGAATTTGCTTATATGATAATAAAAAAAAATCCCATTTGCAAGACGCAAATGGGATTTGTAATATATTGTTAATATTTTGGGCAAAATGCTAACAACTTCTTAACATTTCAAAGTTTTGGGCTTCATCCTCAATAGCAGGTTCTAAGTGGTTTCGTTAAAAATAAGTTTTTTTACCGAATACCCTGTATTGGGTAACATGGCTTCTTCTTGACGAATAATTCCTGTAGAAATCATTTTACTTAAAGTTGCATCTACTTCTACTTCCGAATATTCCGGGTTATTGCGCGATACGACAGCAACGGTTTTCCTGTAAGTTGCTATTATATCGCTTTTTTCTTGTACCCAAACTAGGTTTCTTAAAATGGCTTGTTCTAAATTGTCGTTGCGTTCCATAGATGGTAATACTTTTGCATACCAACTGGCCGCATCTGAGAGTAGGGGACTCATAGAGCCTTCTACTGAATAAATTCCTACTTTTTTGTCATTAAAGTTTCGCAAAAAAGCTACAATACTTTGGAAGTGGCTGTCTCCAGTAAAAAGAATAAAATGTTGAATTTCTTGCCGTCTGAATAAGTGCTGGTAAATGTGGTCTAGCATGATAAAGTCAGTATAGTCTTTGGTTTTTTCGCCCTTCGAGCAGTCGATAATACTGGTAGAAATACTCCTTAGTTTAATTGGATGGTCTTTAATTGCTTCTTGGGAAAAATCGGCGAAAAAAATAACGTCGCGAAGTTCGCCCTTGTCTCGTACATGATTGAACCAGCCCATAACGTCTGGCCCAACACGGTATTGATTTTTGCAGCCATAAAACCATGCCTCGTAATCTACAAACACAGATGTGGGCACTTTTTCGAATGTTTCGTCTTTATAATTTGTTATATATTGCATAAATCTGCCTCCGATAATATA
>Ga0123355_10004119_pt1 | contig 21073 bp, 22 predicted proteins | sample TergutEmb28metaG_3_FD_89872 | JGI IMG/M metagenome (GOLD analysis project Ga0123355, IMG submission 89872) | Embiratermes neotenicus P1 segment gut microbial communities from Petit-Saut dam, French Guiana - Emb289 P1 | ecosystem: Host-associated > Arthropoda: Insects > Digestive system > Gut ...
GAGTTTAACGCATCAAGGCGCGCGATAGCCGTGCTTGTTGATGGGATGTATTTGGATGAGGAAGAAGTTAGACCTGCAAGGAAAGTGCTTAGTGCAGCGGCAATGACTTATGTCGCGGCGACTTTCATGGCACTTATGCAACTACTAAGAATGCTCGCCCTTTCGGGCAGAAGACGATAAATATTGGAGGAGGCTAGGATGAGAAAATCAAAAAAACTGTTATTTGTATTATTATGCGGCAGCATTTTAACACTTGTGTTTATGTTAAGTGCGACAGCAACACCTGCGCCGGGCAGTGAGGAAGACCCACTTGTTACGAGGAGTTATATCAATAGGCGCATCAATGAAATTACAGGCCTACAAGGCGGTGGGACGCTGAGCAGCCAGCAGATGGACGCGATTGTGGCTGAGGTAGCAGGCAGGCTTGCAGGCGGTCATGTCGCCTCGGCTGATGTATTTACTCCCGTTCATATGACGAGTGGACAAACCCTGTTCGGACATGAAGGAACAGAGATAATACTCAGAAGTGGAACGGCGATAGTTCAAGCGAACGGCGTGGATGGGCTTGCAAATGTCACCAGCGGAGTTGACCAAAGTGTTGGCGAGAATATTCAAAGAAATCATATGCTGATAGTGCCGCGCGCGGACGGACGCGGCGTTCATGCAACAAGCGATGTTTGGCTGCTTGTTAAGGGTGGGTTTAGTATTCATTAGGTGAGTTCTAACAACCTGCTTTCGGTGTATGTGCGAGTAGTTTTTCATCAGGCGAGGAAACGCACGCGCAACATATGTTAGTCAACTATACAACGGATATCTGCAAGCGTGCGCTGATGAAGCATGATGGGAAATTCATCGCACGGATACCGAAATGAGGTTATAAGGGGTTATCTTAGTTCCTGCGGAGGGCTATAATGCGAATAGACATTCTCGGCGTGGGAATAAACACGCTTAATCGTGAAGAGGTTCTAAATGAAGCCATTGGTTACATCGAAGCCGATGAGCGAAAATGTAAATTAATAGCAACGCCTAATCCGGAGGTAATAATGCGCGCGCGCGCTGACAAGGAGTTTGCCGCTGTGCTAAAAGGCGCGGATTTGGTGATTCCTGATGGAGTAGGTGTTGTTTGGGCATCCAAATTAGGCAAGCAGCGGCTTAGAGAGACAGTTCCCGGTTGCGATCTATGCTTTCAGATATTTGAGCGGCTCAAGGATATGGACAAACGCAAAGCATATCTTTTAGGTGCGGCGCCGGGTGTTGCCGAGCTTGCGAAAGCCAATATGGAAAAGCAGTTTCCGGGGATTGAAATCTGCGGCACGCGCGACGGTTACTTCAAACCGGACGAGGAAGAGGGGATTATAGCTGAGATAAATAGTCTTAGACCCGATGTGTTATTAGTCGCCCTCGGCGTTCCCCGTCAGGAAAAGTGGATACACAAAAATCAAGCGCGCCTTGATGTGAACCTAGCCGTTGGCTGCGGCGGAACCATTGATGTAATGGCAGGCACGGTTAAAAGAGCACCGATGGCGTTTAGGAAGCTGGGGCTTGAATGGTTTTACAGACTGATTTCGCAGCCGTCGAGGTTTTTTAGGATGTTGGTTTTGCCTAAGTTTGCTTTAGTGGCTATTTTTGAAAAGTTTTTTGGTAGGGGATAGTTTTGTATAATAGATTGGTTACTAAACGCAGCGATTTTATATGAATCCTGCGTTTTCCTGTTTTATAATGAGCTTATTAAATGCTTTTTTGTTTTGACATATTTTTAACATAAATGACGTGTGAAATGCATTGGCTTACAAAAAACGAATGTTTGAGAAAAACTTAACAATTGAGTTAAATGGCTTAATAAGCTGAATTGGCTCGGATTTGCTTAAAAAGAGCGCCTGAAATATTAAAATTACCCATTGACATATGAACGAATGATTGTTAAAGTATAGACAAAGATGAGGTGATATAATTTAGGTTATAAAAATACTCCATCATCTCAAGGAGGAATGGCATGGACTTTAGTCTATCGAAGAAGCATGTTTTGATGCAGGAGCTTTTTAGGTCTTTTGCTGAGAATGAAGTGAAGCCGATAGCGGCTGAAATTGATGAAAAAGAGGAGTTTCCGTATGTAACGGCTGTAAAGCTTGGAAAATACGGCATGATGGGCATACCATTTCCGAAAGAATATGGCGGAGCCGGCGCGGATAGCTTGGCTTATGCCATGTGTGTTGAGGAGCTCTCTAAAGTTTGTGCAACGACCGGTATTGTTGTTTCGGCGCACTCAAGTCTATGCGCAGCTCCGATTAACGACTTTGGAACGCCTGCTCAGAAAGAGAAATATTTAACGAAGCTGGCAAAGGGTGAGTGGATTGGCGCGTTTGGCTTAACTGAAGCCGGTGCAGGCTCTGATGTATCAGGCCAACAAACAACGGCTGTTTTGGACGGCGATAACTACATATTAAACGGCACAAAGATTTTTATAACAAACGCCGGTGCGGCGCATGTATATATAATTCTTGCAATAACGGATAAGTCGCAGGGCACAAGAGGCTTTTCAGCATTCATCGTGGAAAAAGACTTTCCGGGCTTCTCTGTTGGCAAGCAAGAGAAGAAACTGGGTATCCGCGGCTCATCAACTTGTGAGCTGATTATGGAAAATTGCGTGGTGCCTAAAGAAAACTTGATAGCAAGAGAAGGGCAAGGCTTCAAAGTTGTAATGCATACATTAAACGGTGGACGCATGGGCGTTGCGGCACAAGCACTTGGAATTGCGCAGGGAGCGATTGATGTAACGGTTGACTATGTGAAAGAGAGAAAGCAGTTTGGTAAGCGTCTATCTCAGTTCCAAAACACGCAGTTTGAGCTTGCTGATATGCAAACAACGGTTGATGCAGCACGCCTTTTGATATATAGAACGGCGTATTTGAAAGATCAGAAGAAAGACTATGCAAAAGAAGCGGCGATGGCGAAGTTATTTGCGGCACAAGCGTCATCTGATATTACTAGAAGGTGCTTGCAGCTCCACGGCGGTTATGGATACACGAGAGAGTATCCTATCGAGCGCATGATGAGAGATGCGAAGATTACTGAAATATATGAAGGCACGAGCGAGATACAAAAAATGGTAATCGCTTCTGCCATGAAACTTAATTAGGGGAGGGCGAAAAGGATGAAAATCATTGTTTGTATAAAGCAAGTACCAAACACGAACGAAGTTAAGCTTGACCCAAAGACGGGTACATTGATAAGAGATGGCGTGCCTTCCATAATAAATCCAGACGACCTTTGCGGAATCGAGGCGGCGTTGCAATTGAAGGACAAATACGGCTGTCACGTAAGCGTTATAAGCATGGGGCCACCGCAAGCGGATGTAGCGCTTAGGGAAGCTTTAGCTATGGGTTGCGATAATGCTTATTTGGTATCTGACAGAGTGTTTGGCGGCGCGGATACTTGGGCGACTTCAAAAACGCTCGCAGGCGCTATCAAAAAGCTAGGCTACGACCTAATCATAACAGGCAGGCAAGCGATTGACGGCGACACGGCGCAAGTAGGACCTCAGATTGCCGAACACTTAGGCATACCTCAAGTAACTTATGCACAAGATATCGAAAAAGTGGATGGCGAAAACGCGCTAATTGTTAAGAGGCAATATGAAGACCGCTATCAAATGATTAAAATTGTATGCCCGGCTCTGGTAACGGCACTTTCGAGCCTTAATACGCCGAGATACATGTCGGTTGGCGGCGTAGTCTCTGCTTATGATGAAAAAGAAGTTAAGCTTATAACTTATGAAGACATAAAAGACCTCGTAGAGCAGGCCGATATCGGACTAAAAGGCTCTCCAACACAAGTTAAGAAGTCATTTACCAAGTCTCCTAAGGGCAAAGGTACATTGCATGAAGTCTCCGAGGACGAGGCTGTTGAAATTATCATTAACAAGCTCAAAGAGCATTACATATTGTAGGCGGGGTGAGGTGAAATATGAGCGAGAATATTTTAGTTATATGCGAACAAAGAGATGGTGTTTTACAAAAGGTTTCCATGGAACTTATAGGCAAAGGCAAGGAGCTTGCGGCTAAGAAAAACCAAAAGGTCATAGCTTTGCTTTTGGGGCATCAGATAGAAAAAGAGGCACAAACGCTGGTAAATTACGGCGCGGATAAAGTTGTTTATGTTGATGATGCATTGCTTAAAGATTATATGACTGAGCCTGCTACAAAAGCGACTTGCGCGGTTATAAAGGATTTGAATCCGGATATAGTGCTCGTCGGTGCGACTTCTATCGGGCGCGACTTAGCTCCTCGTGTTGCGGCAAGGATTGCGACTGGTCTAACGGCGGATTGTACTTCTTTGGAGATCGACGAGGAGTCGGGCGATTTACTAATGACGCGCCCGGCGTTTGGCGGCAATCTTATGGCGACAATCGTTTGTCCGAATCACAGACCGCAAATGGCGACTGTTAGACCGGGCGTTATGATAGCGTGTGCCGAAGAGCAAAAAAGTGGAGAGATCGTTAAGTTCGACGTAGCGTTTGACGGAGCTGATGCGAATGTGACTATACTTGAAACAGTTATGGCGACTAAAGAAGCCAAAGACATAACCGAAGCCAAAATATTAGTTTCCGGCGGTCGCGGATTAGGCAAGGCTGAGAATTTTGAAGCCCTTAAAGAGCTTGCTGATGTGTTCGGCGGTGAAACTGCAGGCTCGCGCGCAGCGGTCGATTTAGGCTATGTGGATAAAGATCGCCAAGTTGGGCAAACCGGCAAGACTGTCCGCCCGGACGTATACTTTGCTTGCGGCATATCGGGCGCGATTCAACATGTTGCCGGCATGGAAGAGTCCGAACTAATCTTTGCGATAAACAAAAATGCGGACGCGCCGATATTTGAAGTTGCGGATGTTGGTATAGTTGGCGATATGCATAAGATTGTACCTAAGTTGGTTGCTAGGTTGAAGAAAGAGATGGCGTAAAGATTACCCCGTCTATCCTCCCCTCAAAGAGATGCCCAAAGACCTTGGGCATCTCTTTTGTGGAGTGATGTTTTATGAAGCTTGATAGGGAGTAGACTTTTAAACACAATTATGTTACAATCCAAAACGATAAAGTTTTATGTGCATTAAAAAACGCTTCAAAGTGAGGTCACGAAATGAACAAAGACGACAAAATTAAAGACGACAAATGGGAGTTTGATGACTATGCCTTTACACTGACTGGCGCTATAGTTGGGATTCTCATAGTTGCTCCGGAGCTGTTGTACAGCCTTCTTGGCATAAATATCTTCGGTGGAAGTCTTAGCAATATGCCTTCTGATTTTCTCGGAGGAGTAGCTGATGGCTATGGGCTTATTAGTTTGAATATATATGAGCTGCGCAGCTTATCGCCGATGCTATTTTTATTGACAATAACCGTTTGCATGTTCAAAGACGCGTTTGATGTGAGGGAAAGCGGCAAGTATAGTGGCTCAGTATTTGAACACACTTTTGAATCTTTACTTGAAGATGCGATTTATATGGGAACTACCATGATAATGGTATACGGCGCGGTATTTTTCGGCGCGATGTATGCTTCGTGGCTGGCAGGGCCTATTACATGGATTTTGTTTGTATTTATTTTACCACTTGCGAAGAAAAGAAACGATGGCGAAGTAAACGAAGATAATACGCCATGGTTATTACTACTCATTTTTCTGGCAGGTATAATCGTTGAAGGCATTACGGGTACGTGGACTGCTTTTCCTGCATCATGGCTTATTATTAGCGCAATCAAATCTGTAAAGATTATCGTGGGCGGAATAAACACAACCAATGATATTTTTGATCTTTTGTACAATTCATTTGCATTTATTTGTCAAGAGTAGAAAAGGATTTCCGAGCTGTAAGCATTATACAGGAAATGTATAGACGAAATTTATATAGGAAAATAGCATGTTTTGTGTTACATTAAAAGTTATAAACGCATTTAAGTGATTGTTGAAAGTAATAAATTAAAATAGGAGTATTGATATGGATTCGATGATTGCACCTTGTGGAAATGATTGCAGTCTTTGCCCGAAGTATACTGCTAAAACACCAGATGAATTACAAAATGCAGCAGAATTGTGGTATAGAATTGGGTGGAACGATAGAATTGAGCCTTTCGAAAAAGTGAAATGTTCGGGTTGTTCTCCAAACCGTAAATTGTGCGGTATAGTTAATTGTCTTAATGAACGCAATCTTCAAAAATGCAATAAATGTATAGAATTTCCTTGCGAAAAAATTTATACACTTATACAAAGCAACAAGGAAACAGCATTAAAATGTAAGGAAGTATGCTCCGATTCAGAGTACGAGATATTACATAAAGCATTTTTTGAAAAAGAAGAAAATTTAAGGAAATAAAATACACTATATCTCTCTATCTGCATAAAATTCGGGCGACAAGGTGACGGCTAACAGTTATATTAACAGGGGACACATATAATGATTAAACATTTAGGTACACAGCTATTAAAAACAAATCGACTTATTCTAAGGCGGCATGAAATGACGGATGCCGATGATATGTATAGTAATTGGGTAACAGACCCAGAGGTTAGTCGTTTTTGGACATGGGATCCACATGAAAACATAAAGGATACAAAAGAAATATTAACAGAATGGATTGGTGAATATATAAAACCCGACTACTATCACTGGATAATCGTTTTAAAAGAGACAATGCAAGCTATCGGTTTTATTTACTTTGCGGATATAAATAATAAAGAATGCAGTCTATCGGTTCATTATGGCTTGAGCCGAAAATATTGGAATCAAGGAATAATAACAGAGGCTTGTAAAAGGGTCATAGATTTTGCTTTCAATGATTTAGGCGTTAAAAAAATACATTCAAACCATCATGTCGAAAACCCGGCGAGTGGTAGAATAATGCAAAAATGTGGAATGCGCCATGTCGATACGGCATATATGGAATTAGCACAAAAGCATTTAATTGGAGCCGAACGCTTGAGCGGAGAACGTCATGTTTATGAAATCACATCATTCGATTATAAACATAAAATATAATCACCTTCATTGTGCCTTATTCCTTATAACTTTGTGTGATAAAGTGGAATACCTAAAATTTGTTTTTGGAGGATAAACGTATGTTATTAGAAACGGAAAGATTATATTTACGCAAAATTACTTTGGCTGATGTGGAAAAAAATTATTTATACAGTCAAGAAGAATCTCGAAAAAAGGGGATACCCAATGAAGTTTATGCGGATATGCAGGCTTCTAAAGAAAATGTTGAATTTATATTATCCTGCTATGATAAAGGCGATTATCCCTATGTATATGTCGTTGTTCTTAAAGATACGGATGAATACATAGGGCATGTTAGTTTAAGCAAAATCCCAGAGGGTATTGAAATTGGTTATGCTATTTGTGAAAAACATCAAATGAAAGGTTATGCTACAGAAATTGTTAAAGCGTATGTAGCATGGGGTAAAAAAGAACTTGCTTTAGATAAAATTTATGGTGAATTTTATCCTGATAATATGGCATCAAAAAAAGTCTTGGAAAACGCAGGATTTACTTATGTAAAAAACAATACTGATTTAAACTTACTTGTTTACGTAATATAAAATAATCCACCTTATTTTCCAAAGCAAAATCATGTTCCCCTAATTCATGTACCCCATCTATACCATGTACCCCAAACTGCATAAACACTGGCTTTGACGGCGGTATAGACCGGTATACATGGTATATATGAACGAAATAGCAACATTAAAGCGGTATACATGGTATAAATGCCAAAACCACTCACACCACCCGCAAAGCCATGCGCCATGCGGGTTGGTATAGATGGTGTCATGGTATAGAAGTTTTAAGGGGTTCTCGCTTTTTTACTTCACATCAAACCCGACAATGAAGTTGCCGACCCTGCCGTTGCTCCCAAACTCGTATCGTTGCCGTAATTCCGCAACAAACTCCTGACTGCACCACGGCTTGCAACCGTTCGCTTTCATCCATGGCTTATACTTTTCATACAACACGGCGGTTTTGAGCCTGTTGCCATCAACGGGAACAAGGGTTTCAGCGCAGAAACTCCCGAAATCGTCGCCCGCCTGCTGATACTCCGCAATCGCCTGTGTTACCGCATCGGGAAGAACAAGCCCCTCGGCGGCGAGGAGTCGATAACCCTCAATCAACCAATTCAATATTCCGCTCTTGCTTTCGCTTTTCCGAAACAGCTTCTTTAACCCCGTATCTTGCTCATGAGGCAAGAAATGGCGGTTGAATGGGATTATCTTCACCCTGTCGCTGGTGAATATGGTGCTGTCAGAAGTCCGGGGCAAATGGTTGGTACTGATGAAAATCTTAAATTCCGGCTTAAACTCCACCGGGTTTTCAAAGAGGGCGCGTCCGGTGTAAGTGTCGTTGCCCGTAAGCTGTTTAATCAAAGCAATATTAAGCTGTAACCCCTTTTCGGGTTCGGGCATGTTCACAAGCCTTGCACCCTTTAACCGGGCTATATCGGGGGTAGGCGAAGCCCCATCACTCGGACGGCGTGATAACGTCTGCGGCTGTATCGACCGTGCGTAATCGGAAAGGATATGCTCCACCGTTCCGTTAAGCGTACTCTTTTATGACCGCACTCAGCGGTATTTTTCAAGGTACAAACTTAAACATGCGCTTAAAACAAAAAATCCCCTGCTTATACAGGGGTGTCGTGTGGAATGGGGTTATTTATACCCCGATGATTGTCCGTCCAAATGTGCCGCAAATGGCGGAACTGCCCTGTTTATTGGGGGTGTTCCATTTGTCCCCTTTAAACAATAAAGGATTTACGGTGATTCTTTTAGCGGTGGGCATAATTTTGGATTATTGGATGGTGTCATGGACAGCGTTTCCGATTGCATTGTTTATTTGTTGGGTGATGAGTAAGGTTGGGAAGTTTAAGGGAAAAGAAGAGGAAAGGTAGTATAAATCGTGCGCTTGTTTCTGTTATAACAGAAGATGCCCCTATAGATTTGGGGCATCTTTTTTATGTGAAGAGCTTCCTTGAACATGGACTTCTGAGCGACTTTGTGTTATGATTGCCATAACTTAGCAATATAAGTCGAGAAAATAGCAATCGCTTATCCTATAATAATAAACGGAAGGTGGTAATGGTGAATGAGCGGGAAAAATTGGATGCTGTAGAGCGAATGCAAAGGCATATCGCATCACACATAGATGATGAAATAACAACACAAGATTTAAGTCGCGCTGCGGGTTATAGTCCGTGGCATTCGGCGCGGATATTCAAAGAGTTCTTAGGCAAAACGCCCTTTGAGTATATCAGAGCGCTAAGACTTACAATAGCAGCAAAGGAACTGCGCGATTCGGATATGAAAATTGTCAATGTTGCGTTAAATGGTGGGTTCGACTCGCATGATGGTTTTACGAGAGCCTTTGCGAAACAGTTTGCAATTACGCCTAAGAAGTATCAAAACGAAAAGCCGCCGCTCAACTATTTCACATATTATCCCGTTCGTGACTACTACCTTTACATAGAGAAAAAGGATGAGAATGATATGAACAAAGAGTTTTCTACCACCGTCATGGTGCAAGCATTAGAACGCCCTGCGCGTAAGCTAATTATATTGCGCTCAAAAGAGGCGAGTGACTATTTTAGCTTTTGCGAAGAGATGGGCTGCGATTGGGAAGGGCTGCTTAACAGCGTTTCGGAGAAGATTGATAACGCCGCTATTTTGGAGTTGCCAAAAAGTCTTTCCAAAGCAAAAACATCTTCATGCGCCGCAGGCGTTGAAGTTCCGATGGACTTTAGCAAACCTTTGCCCGACGGATATGAAATACTGGATTTAGAGCCATGCACCATGCTCTACTTTAATGGAGCGCCATTTGAGAAAGAAGAGGACTTTGGCAAAGCGATAGGCGTCGTTTTTGAAGCGATTGCGACTTATCGGCCGCAGCGATACGGATATATGTTCGCAGACGAGCTAGCGCCTAGATTTAACTTCGGCGCATCATGCGAAGTCGGCGCAAAGCTGGCTATTCCTGTTGTGCGGATGTAGTTTTTACCGCGAATACTTATAAAAAAATGCCCCCGGGATGGTTTTGGGGGCATTTTTGTGGAATGGTCTACTTCATATACTTACCAAATACATGCTCTCTAGTGCTGGCTTCGCTTACGAAGCACGCTCACAATCAGCCGGATTATAACTACGCATGTAACAATTACCCCCCAGCCAAAACCCAAAACCCATGTAATGGTGGACAGGATAAAACCAAGCGGCATAGCGCCGCCGCCGGGAGGCAAGGCTATATTTAAACCTAAACCCATACTGATAAAAAACCCGGACAAGCCTATACAAATCACTGCAAAGTAATTCGCCGCAAAGAATATTATACGCCCTTTAGCACTCTCGATTTTTTCAGCGATGAAGTAAATAATGCCTCCAATAATAATTCCAAATGTTATCAAACCCAGCATCAAGTATCACCAACCTTAGTTCAAGCTACTAAACCGAAAACAAATCAATCTTTTCAATCCGCGAACAACGCTCCCCATCAAACACCATCTTCACACACCAAGGCGTGATATGTGCCATTGCCGCAAAGCCTTCAATGCCAAAACTGTTGTCATAATAATTAATGATAGTTGAAAGAGCAGTTCCATGAGTGCCTATCACGATATTTTTACCTGCGTTTTCTCCTAAGATTGTTTTTAGCGCGGATATATTTCTTGCCTGAACCACAGAAAGTGATTCACCATCCGACAATGTATAAGAAAAGTCGTCCCATTGGCGTTTGATGAGCGCAACAAAATCATTCTCCCTATCCCAATCGCTGTCACTCTTGCGCTCCCGAAAGTCCTCGACCAGCGTTATTTTATAGTCATTCATTTGCGCAAAATCTGCTAAAGTATCGATCGCTCGCTTATAAGGGCTCGAAAAAATCAAGTCAATATCTTTATCTTGCAGAAACTTGGTGACTAAAGATGTGTCGGCGATTCCTTTTTTTGTCAGCGGGCGTATTCTTCCATCACTTACTGAATTGTCAGCTTGCGCGTGTCTTATGAAGTAAACGGTTGTCACTTTACTTCCCATGCTTATTAAACACATACTGACACATAACCGCGCAGCCGGTTGGCAGAGCTTCGTCGTTGAAATCATATAAGTGATTATGAAGCGCAGGCGTTGATTTTTCAGCGTTGCCCATGCCAAGTCTGAACATTGAGCCGACGCCATCAACGGCCATGATGAAGTCGGAGAAGTCTTCGGAGCCCATTGTGGCGGTTTCTAAAACTACTATGTTATCTTCGCCTATGGTGTCTTTGGCGGCTTGATATACTTTGTCATTTGTAATTTTGTTGTTAGTAAGTGCTGCGACGCCTTCTTTATATACAAACTCATACTTGCAGCCAAAACTCTCACAAGCACCTGAAACTATGCGCTCGATATGCTCTTTTACGAGCTTTCGATTGCTGTTTTCTAGGCAGCGAACAGTCCCTGCAAACTCTACTTCTTGCGGGATAACATTAGCCGCAACCCCTGCATGGATCGTGCAAACAGAGATTACAACGCTCTCAAAAGTCGGTATTTGGTTGCTGACAATTGACGAAATCGCGCTTATCATGGATGACGACGCGTAAATTGGATTGATGGATTCGTAAGGTCTCGCGCCATGTCCACCGCGACCGATTACTTTTACGCTAAACCTGTCCGCACTTGCCATAGCTTTTAGCGGCATGATACCGATTTTGCCGGTTTCAACCCCCGGGAAAGCGTGGAGCGCGATTATTTCATCAGGTTTATACTTGTCAAACGCGCCGTTTTCAAGCATCATTTTCGCGCCGCGGTCGCCCTCTTCTGCTGGTTGGAAAATGAGTAAAACCGTGCCACCGAACGCATCTTTTGCCTCGTTTAAGAGCTTAGCGACGCCAAGCAGGCAAGCCGTATGCCCATCATGACCGCAAGCGTGCATGATGCCCTCGTTTTTAGACGTATAAGGTACGCCGGTGCTTTCGATGATAGGCAGCGCATCGATATCGGCTCGAATAGCCGTGATAACATCAGGACCTGCGCCTGCGCCTTTAATTATGCCAATGCAACCCGTGTTAAACGGGATATCAAGCAATGGAACACCCATTTCAGAAAGCGCATTTTTTATATACTTTGTCGTTTCATACTCCTTATGTGCGAGCTCCGGATATTGATGGAAATGCCTTCTTGCTTCGGTCATAAATTCCTTTAATGATTCCGCTTTCTTGAAAACTTCACTCATAATTATCGCCTCCATGATAGTTTTTGATGATTATAGTATATAATCAGAGCTCGCGATAGTCAATATTTACATTTGGGGCAAAAGTATTTATAATGATATCAATAGGTAATAGTGGAAATTATATAAGAGGAGGGCATCATGTTAAATCAAAATGATACTAAAGCTGCATCGCTTACAAAACTGCCTGCATGGAGATTATCGCAAGAGATTGCACGAAGAAACTTATCTTGTTATGAAGTTATGGAAGCGTTCTTGGACAAAATTGATGAGGTGAACCCGAGCGTTAATGCAATTGTTGCGCTCAGGGCGCGCGATGAGTTGTTGAGTGAGGCCAAAGCCAAGGACAAGCTGCTCGCAGGCGGCATTTATGAAGGTTGGATGCATGGATTCCCTCAAGCGATTAAGGACTTGGAAGATACAATAGGAATTATAAGCACAAACGGATATTTAGGGCACAAAGATCGAATGCCCGAAAGCGATAGTTCGCTGGTAAGCTCTATGAAAGCGGCAGGCTCAATCATTATCGGAAAGACGAACACGCCCGAATGGGGCTTTGGCTCGCATACATACAATGAAATTTATGGCGCGACGGGAAATCCGTTTAACCACACGCTCACAAGCGGCGGTTCGAGCGGAGGAGCGGCTTGCGCGGTCGCGCTTAATATGCAGGCCGTGGCGGATGGCAGTGATTTTATGGGCTCACTTAGAAACCCGGCAGGCTTTTGCAATATATTTGGTTTTCGCCCGTCGTGGGGACGCGTGCCTTCTTTAAGCACGGATTTGTTTTATCAAAACTGCTCGGTTAAAGGACCAATGGCACGAAATGTGCCTGATTTGGCATTATTGCTCTCTACTTTATCCGGCTATGACGCAAGAATGCCAAGCTCTCTCGCGGATGATGTTAGCTTGAAGGCATTGACGCCGGATAATGTTTGTGAACGACTGAGCTCCGATATAAAAGAAGCTAAAATAGCCTGGATGGGCGATTTAAAGGGTTATCTGCCTATGGAGGACGGCGTTTTGTCGGTCTGTGAAGCGGCACTTAACAAACTTTCGGCAAACGCTTCAGTAGTTGTCGAGCCTATCGTGCCATTTTTTGACCCGGCTATGTTTTGGGAGCGCGTTTGGCTCCCGATTCGCCATTTTGCCTCAACTCAGCTAAAGCCTCTCTATGATAATCCTGAGATGCGCAAGCTCTTGAAGCCGGAAGCGATATTTGAGTATGAAAGCTCGCTGAAATATAGCGTGCAGGATTTGTTTAATGCTGGAGTTATTCGCTCGGAAATTTATACGAAGCTGCTTGGCGTGTTTGAAGAGTATGATTATATTGCTGTTCCAACCGCGCAGGTGTTTCCTTTTGACAAAACCATTGACTGGCCAAAAGAGATTGCCGGGCGCAAGATGGATTCGTATTTTAGGTGGATGGAAGTTGTGTCGCATTGGACAATGACCGGCTGCCCGATTGTGGCAGTGCCTGCCGGTTTTAATGCAGTCGGGCTTCCGATGGGCATACAAATAATTGGTAGACCAAGAGGTGATTTTGAGCTGCTTAGATTTGCATATGGGGTAGAAAAAGCATTGGACATAATGGCATTGTAAGTTTGCGAAATCTTTGCTATACTAATTCCAGCATATAAAAATGTAGGTAATAATATGGCAATTGTCGTGATAAGCTTTGATGGCGTGGGAGATAAAGAGTTTGAGGGGCTTGCAAAAGACAAAAGGAGCTATCCGAACATCGCAAAATTTATGGAGCAGGCGTTTTACCAAAGCGGAGTAAAGTCAATCTTTGTATCAAACACTCAGCCTGCCCATACGACCATTTCTACGGGGCGATGCCCCAATGAACATGGTGTTATCTCAAACCATCCGCGGCCTAATAGTGCCAGATGGGTTAAGCGCTCAAAGAGTATTAAAACCAAGGCGATTTGGGAGAAGGCTCACGAATGCGGCAAGACAACAGCTGCCATCTTTTGGCCAATGACTTGCGGCGCGCATATTAAGTGGAACATCCCGGGGATGTGTTTAGGCAGCCATTTGCTTCAGCTAAGGTCGCTCATAAAACACGGCTCGAAACTTATCGGCATAACTCCATGGACAACGCAGCCGTATTTGGATAATTTTGCCACGGCCGCGGCATGTGATTTGCTGCGTTCGCATAAGGCTGATTTGACATTAGTCCACTTTCTAGCATATGATGCGATTCGTCACAAAGTAGGCGGCGCGTCAGAAGAACTTGATGTGGCGAAAAAGAGCCTTGACAGGAACTTTGGTAAGATACTTGAAGCGGTAGGTGAGCGAACAGTGCTAATTTGCTCAGACCATAGCCATTTGAACGTTCGCCAAACGATTGATTTGGCTAAAATTTATGGTGAAGCTGTTTATGAGCAATGCGGCGGAAGTGCCTTTTTCAAGACTTTGCCCAAGAATGTGGAGAGCTATCATTGGTTCGGGCGATTTTTGAGCCAAGAAGAGATGGACGAAAGCGGTTATAGCGAACATGCGGTTTGCGGAATAGCTGCTAAAGTGGGCTATGCTTTTGGCTCGGTTTCGTACAAATCCAATCATGGTTATCCAACGGATTACGATAATTACAGAGTGTTTTACGCCATTCGCGGTAAAAGAGGAAAATACCCTGCCAAACATGGCGATTTACGCGATTTAAACGCAATCATACTAAAAGAGTTAGGGATATAGATAAAATGGAGCTTGTTTACAATAAAAAGCGGATAAACAGAGAAATTTTGCGTCTTATGGTGCCGGTTGTTGTGGAGAATACTTTGCAGCTTGTGGCTGGCGTTGTGCTTACTGCTATGGTTGGAAGGCTTTTGGCTGATGATATAGCTGCGCAAGGCATCAGTAATATTGTTTCGCGTATTTTCTTCGCACTGTTTCGTGGGCTTGCGATAGGCGCGACTATTATGGTCGCGACGGCGTATGGTAAGGGCGAGCTTAGCAAATGCCGCCGAATTATAGAGCAGGCGTTTTTATGCGCGGTGCCTATATCAATCGTTGCGATTGTGGTTTTATCACTGTTTCCGGTTCAAATCATGAGCTTGCTTACGGATGATGCTTATCTCGTTTATCTCGCGGCGGACTTTACGCGAGTCGCGGTTTGGTCGCTTCCATTCATGGCGATAATTAGCTTCAACACCGCTTCATATAACGGACAAGGCGATACAAAAACGCCGATGTTTATAGCCATCGCGCTTAATATCGTAAATATTATCGCGGGTTTTGTGCTTATATTCGGCGTGGGCTCTGTTGGCGGACTTGGGATAATGGGCGCAGCTTATGCAACGGTCATCTCACAAGTTTGTGGCGCGGCTTTAGGGCTGTTCGCCTTGTATAGAAGAAGAGGACCTTTTGGGCTTATCTCGCATGGCAAGTCGTTTATGAGCTTTGACAAAGACGAGGCGAAAAGCTTCTTTTCGATAGGCTTACCGGCGGCAATGGAGTTTATGTTTTGGAACTTTTCGGCGATAATAATGGGCATGGTTTTACTAAGCTATGGCAATCAATATTACGCGGCGTATCAGCTTGGCATACAAGCGGAGATGCTTACGGATATGCCGGCGCAGGGCTTTGTAGTTGCTGCAACCACCTTAGCCGCGCGTGCAATAGGCCAGAGGGACGCGTCTTTGTATAGAATCTATTATTCGCAGCTTTGGAAAATGGCTTTAATCGTTGGCGCGGTATCAGCGATTTTGCTATTTAGTATACCAAATCAGTTGATGATGATTCTGACCAATAATCCTGAGTTGCAAGTTATTGGCGCGGGCTATGTCTTCTTGATGGGCTTTGCGATGATTCCGCAGACTTTAGGCAGAGTATACGGCGGATTTATCCGCTCATCGGGCGGCAAACGCGTGCCGATGTATATATCTTTTGCAGGCATTTGGCTGGTTCGAGTGCCTTTGGTTGTAATTTTTGGATGGATACTTGAGTTTGACATTAGCTTTATCTGGATGGCTATCATTGCTGACCATCTGTTAAGGATTGCAGTTAATGTAATATATGCAAAGCGTAAAAAGCTGAGCAATTTCGTTGAAACGATGGAAGCGGAGGCGTAGAGATGCAGAACTTACAAAACATGCGCAAGGAATTTGAACTGGAAGTTTGGGACGCGCAAGGTGATATTGAAGACCTTGACAAGATGCATAAAAGGCTTGGATACGGCAAATTAGCGTCGGTGCTGGTTCTGATAGGTCTGATTGTGATGGTTATTAACACTCTGAACATCATAACAATCGTTTTCATACTTGTGTTTATTCAATTGCTGATATTGCTCTCCATCATCCAGATTAAATCGGAGAAAAAGCTGATTGATACGACTATTAAGTTGAAAGTCAATGAGGATTATTTGGCGAGGATGGACGGAAAATGGGATGAGTTTGAGGATATCGGCGAGGAGTTCATCTCGAAGGAGCATAAATACAGCGCGGACTTGGATATATTTGGCAAGAACTCAATCTTTCAATATCTAAACACGACAAAAACTTGGCACGGCAGGCAGAAATTCGCCAAAGACTTAACAGAGGCAAACTTTAGCGATGAAGAAATTATAGAGCGGCAAATGGCAGTTTGGGAACTTTCGCCGAGCAAGAACTTTACGACGGATTTTCAATTACACGGCTCAAAAATTCATTTCAAAGGCGAGCTAAAGAAGCTTATTGAAATACTAAAAGGCAGTGAACATATAAGTGGACTTTCGCCAATTGTCAGCTATCTGCTTATCCTCCCGGTGCTCTCTACTTTGTTTATGCTGGTTGTGCTTTTCATGCAGCTCTCTGAGTTTTTTATCCCTGTGGCGATTTTGTTATTTGTGCATGTTTTACTTTGGGTTATGAGCATTACGAAGTTTTCCAAGGAACTGAGTAAAATCACGGGCGCAGGATATAGAATAGGGGAGTATTCGGAGCTTTTTAACATGGTCGAGCGGCGCAGCTTCGATTGTAAGGAGCTTATAAAACTTCGAGCAAAAATTAAGGCTGATAACGGCATTGTGGCCTCAGATGCGATTAAAAGGCTCGACAGGATCATATCGCTAATCGACATGAGGCGCAGCGGCATCATGTATTTCGTACTAAATGTGTTTTTTATGTGGGATTTTATTTGCCTATACCTGCTCAGAAGCTGGCAGGCTGAGCATCAGGACTATGTTGAGGGATGGTTTGAGGCGTTAGGTGATTTTGAGTCTTTGCTTTGCTTTGCAAACTTAGGGCTTGTTGAAGCTAATAGCTGCCTTCCGTCTATAACGACAGAAAATACGATAGAAGCAAAAGCGCTTGGACATCCCTTAATCCACGCCGCGAAACGTGTCAACAACGATGTGGCGATAAATAATGAAATATTTATAGTATCCGGCTCAAACATGTCCGGCAAGACGACTTTCTTGCGCACGATAGGCGTTAATATGATACTAGGGCTTGGAGGCGGATTTGTTTGCGCACAGGAGTTTAATATGCCGAATGTAGGCATATCTACGTCAATGCGCATAGCGGATGATTTGTCGGAAGGCGTATCGACTTTCTATGCCGAGCTTCAGCGAATCAAAGGTATTATTGATGAGTGCAAAGGCAAAAAGACGTTATTCTTGATTGATGAAATGTTTAGGGGCACAAACTCCAAAGACCGCCTGGAAGGTGCGCAGACGGTTATTAAAAGCCTTGAGAGCGAAGGCTCGATCGGACTTGTGACAACGCACGATTTAGCGCTTTGTGACTTGGCGGAGGCGAATGAGAGGGTTGTGAATTATAGTTTTTCGGAAGAATACGAGAATGATGAAATCGTGTTTGATTATAAGCTGAGGGTTGGGAAATCGGATAGCACGAATGCGCGGTTTTTGATGGGTAAGTTGGGGATTGAGGTTGAGGGGGAGAAGTGATTGCGCTCATTGATTAAAAAACATTGGAAGGGTCTCGGTTTGTTTTTAATTGTTGGAGTTGTAATAATTCCTGCCATCATTAATTGGTTGTTTAAATTACCTGCACCACATAATTTTTTGGAGGCAGAATGGTACGCAGCAGATATTCTTGCATTCTATAGTGTTATTCTTGGCGCAGGACTAGCCGTTTGGGGAATATTCTTGACAATAGAACATACACAAAAAAGCTATCGTGACGATGTTAAAAAACGTGTGTTACCTTACTTTGTGGTAGAACTTCTAAGCCCTAAATACACGACTGCGAGCTTAACAAGTAAATTTTCATCTATAGATAACGATGACTATGAAGAGTACAAGATTCATGAAACATATTTTTATATCCAAAGAGACGGAAGTCTTTCCGTTCATCTTTCAAATAATGATGAGCTACGTAAAATAGTTCACAATTGCTGTATAAATCCCATTTTAGTAAAGAATGTTGGCCTTGGAACGGCTGTCAATTTTTCGTTCGGAACAAGTGGATTGAATAGTAAAAGAATTGAACGCGATACATTTCGTAACATTCTACCAACATGTGATGCGAAATGCTACATACTCTTAGATCAGCAGTACAATGCAGACTTGTTTGAATGTGAGCTTGCAATTGATTATTGTGACATATACAAAAATAAATATAGCCAAATAATTCCTATAAAGTTTGAAAGAATAGTCGAAAATGGGACGCAAGGCTTCCTTATAAGTATAGACTTGACACGCTTACAAGAAGAATTGAGTTAAGCTCTACAACCACAAAGGGTGGCCGCTGGCCGCCCTTTCCTAATCTACGCCTCCCCATCCTTCCTACCATCCACAATAAAATCCACATCCACATCATTTTCAATAATCGCACGAACAGCAAGTTCAAGCCCACGCGCCATCTCTTCAGGCGCCATGTAAAACGTGTTCCTCTTATCCATAATCTGCGCCGGGAAGTAGGGAACATGAATGAATCCGCAACGCATATTTTTATAATGCTTATCGCCAAAATACAAAAGTGCATACATTACATTATTACAAACATAAGAACCTGCCGAGTAGGAAAGTGATGCAGGTACGTCATTTTCAATAAGTTTTCTAACCATCGCCTTAACGGGCAGAGTAGAGTAGTAAGCTATTTCACCATCAGCGAATATCTCCTCATGCGAGGCTCTATGCCCATCGTTATCGGGCGCGTTTGCATCGCGCAGGTTAAGCCCAACTTTCTCCACGCGCAACCCGAATGAACCGCCCGCTTGTCCTAGGCTAAGAGTGACGTCCGGACGCTCAGCTTCTAAAATCTCCTTCATCGCTTGGATAGATTTTTTGTATGAAGTAGGAATCTCTCGCTTGACGATCTCATGCCCGTCAATGTTATCCGGCAATGTCTTTAGTATCTCGAAAGCAGGATTAATCACCTCGCCGCCGAACGGCTCGAAGCCTGTTAGTAGAATTTTCATGTTAATTGCTCCTCTCATTCGTAAAATACGACCTCATCATTAACTAATGTATCGTCATCATAAACAAACTTAGCCGAGAAAAACGGCTTGCCCTCTAAAATCCATCGCCAAAAGAGACGGTCGCCTTCCCAAAGGTTTAGGTCAAGGATTTTATCATTGTCGATCCAATGCAGCTCACCTTCGTCGCATGAGCCAATTTTGCCAGTATAGCCGGAAGCGGTGTAGATGAATATGCAAAATTGGTTTTGAGGGTCGCCGTCTATCGTGCTAAACGTCACGATGCCCCTAAGCTTATACTCGTTAAGCGTAACCCCAGCTTCTTCCTTTACCTCTCGGATCAAGCATTCCTCCGGAGACTCGCCCGGCTCAAATTTGCCGCCGAGACCGATATATTTATTTTTGTTAATATCGCTTTCCTTTTTGTTTCGGAGGAGCATGAGGGTTTTGCCATCTTTTTGTATATAGCAATCTGAGCATAGAATCATATTAGTTGTCCTCTAATTTTTGCGAAATTACTTTTTTGACACTTTTTTCAAACTTAGGGCGTGCGAGCATGACTAAATGACCGCAACCTAGGCATTTAATGCGAAAATCCATACCGATTCGCAAAATCTCCCATTGATTGCCGCCACAAGGGTGGTTCTTTTTTGTTTGAACGATGTCTCCGATGTTATAGCTCATAAGTTTTTACCCATTTGCAAGTTTAACTACACGCATCCGATAATTATCAACAACCTCAGCCATAGCACAAAATGTATCCACAAAAGATACTATGTAACTTTCCTTAAAGCGAGGAAGGATAGGGGTTAGCGGCCACATATGGTTCACAATAGCGTCCGCTTCCTTGTCGTTTAAGGCGGTTACTTTCCGCGCGTTTTCCAAAGCTGCCTTTGGATGCGCGTGAATATGTATTTTGGCCGATTTTGAAACCTCGCGCCAATCGTATAGAAACAAATCATGTAAAAGCCCTGCGCGGGCTGCACTTTTATAGTCAAGCCCAAGCTTGTGACAGATTAAAAAGCTGTAATAAGCCACGTTTATGCTATGTTGCAGCCGACTCGTGCCAGCGTGTTGGCTGAAATTATCTAAGTTTTTGACCATTTTATGTTCAAGCAAATCGTTTATACATTCGTAGAAGAGCTTATTCGATTCAACTCTTGACCAAATCGCTTTTTTCAGTTGGCTCATCTCCTATCGCTGTGATATTTAATCCTAGAATATGATATCATGTGCGGGTTGAAAAAACCAACGATTTTCATAATTTTTAACATGTTAGTTTATGGGATTATAGTTTAAAGGATAACCCCTGCAAGCATATGACTACTCGGTACTATTCCAAACTTCAAGTCCACGCCCGATATAACTTTTATTGCCCATAATCTGCAAGTTATTGTCGTGCGGACGCTTGTCGAGTTCGCTATAGTTCTTCTTCTCCTGCGCCTCTATATCGCTAAATGCGATTGGAAGACCTGCC